>Ga0182021_10000834_pt1 | contig 34574 bp, 21 predicted proteins | sample 612E3MmetaG_FD_120493 | JGI IMG/M metagenome (GOLD analysis project Ga0182021, IMG submission 120493) | Permafrost microbial communities from Stordalen Mire, Sweden - 612E3M metaG (Illumina Assembly) | ecosystem: Environmental > Terrestrial > Soil > Wetlands > Permafrost | place: Sweden... | reverse complement strand
TAAATCCTCGTGTCTCATCAAATCGCTGGGCCGCTTTCATCAGACCAAGATTACCCTCATTTATAAGATCCGGAAGACTCATTCCCTGGTTCTGATATTGTTTGGCAACTGATACCACAAAACGAAGATTGGCTTTAACGAGCTTTTTTAATGATTCATTATCGCCTGATTTGATTTTTCTGGCCAGAATTACTTCCTCTTCTGGTGAAATAAGCTCAACCCTCCCGATCTCCTGAAGATATTTATCAAGTGATGGCGTGTCCCGATTGGTAACCTGCTTTGTTATCTTCAGCTGACGCATTTCAAGACCAGATTAAAGTCGTTAAAAAGAATTATCAGACGTTTGGTACAATTTTAATAAAAAAAAAAGTACAATACAACATATTCTCACAATATATTTTTGATTAATGACAGATAATTTGTAACTTGCAAAATTATTTTTCATGTTGAATATCAAATTATTAATTAATTTGATAAAGCCCCGCAACATTTTAAACAACATTTGTTAGGAATTATATTAGCAATTTTATTTAATATTGCAGCGTTTTTCGGACATGTTAGATATATTTAGCTTTGTCCAGCGGATTAATCTCATTTCTTGATCCGTGTTTCCAAAAAAAAATCTTTGATATCTCGTAAATTCCAATTATCATTAAAATATGTATGACATTCTTGAGTTAAGTAAGAAGCTGCTTCCCGAATTAAAGGATATAGCCAAGGAACTTAATATTAAAAAGGCAGAATCTTTGAAAAAACAGGATCTGATATACAAAATCCTTGACCAGCAGGCTATTGAGGCCACGGAAAAGACACAAACCTTTGTACCGGAGAAGGAGGAGAACCGTTCCCCTCTTGATATGAGAAAGGAGGACTCCGAATTCGAAAAGAGAAGGGGAAAACGTCCGCGAACCTTCAAGCAGGTTGTGAAACGATCTATAGAATCCGTAATGTCAGTCTCTCCTGATGACCTTAAAAGACCTGATGCTATTCCTGTTGAAAGGACCGAACAGATCAAGAAACCTGAACGGGCTGACGAAAAACCGGATCTTTTTAAAAATGCTGAACCGGTATCGAGGCAAAGAAAGACTCCAAAATGGAGATCCGATCAGAGCTCCGAAGTAAGGAACACCGGAAAAGAGAAATTTGAAAAAACCGATTCGGAAAAGCCGGAAAAGAAAATTCATGAGCCACTTACAGAGCCTTTAATTGAAAATATCCTTCCGTTGAATAATGGAGATACTTTATATGATGAGGAAAAACCGTCTGATGATGTTTTCTTCGGAGATATTGTCACTGATCCGATAGTAAAGGAAAATATTGTAGAGGTTATTCCTGTGAAAGAAGAGAAGAAGGAAAAACCTTACGATTTTGAAGGGATAATATATAATACAGGTGTTCTGGAAATTATGCCTGACGGATATGGATTTTTGAGATCTCCCGATTACAATTATCTTAATTCACCCGATGATATCTATGTTTCACAATCTCAGATAAAACTTTTCGGTCTCAAAACCGGTGATACAATCAAGGGATCAATACGGCCTCCAAAAGAGGGGGAAAAATATTTTCCGCTCATTAAAGTTGATGAGATTAATGGAAGAAGCCCTGATTTTATAAGAGACAGGGTCCCTTTCGACTTTCTGACACCCCTTTTCCCCGATGAGAAATTCACATTATGCCAGCCTGGCGAAGGATCTTTATCTGTAAGAGTAATAGACATGTTCACTCCTATAGGCAAAGGACAGCGCGGATTAATTGTTGCTCAGCCAAAAACGGGAAAAACCATTTTGCTTCAGGAAATTGCCAATGCGATTGCCCGATATCACCCCGAAGTATATCTGATGATCCTGCTGATTGATGAACGGCCTGAAGAGGTCACTGACATGGCCAGAAATGTTAAGGCTGAAGTTATTGCTTCGACATTTGATGAACCTGCTGAACGCCATTGCCGTGTCGCCAATATCGTGCTTGAAAAAGCAAAACGCCTCGTTGAATGCGGTCATGATGTTGTAATTCTTCTTGACTCAATAACCAGGCTTGCAAGAGCATTTAATACTACTGCTCCTGCATCAGGGAAGGTCCTTTCGGGCGGAGTTGATTCAAATGCTTTGCATAAACCCAAAAGATTTTTCGGTGCAGCACGTAATATTGAAAACGGCGGTTCTCTGACTATACTTGCAACCGCACTTACTGATACCGGGTCTAAAATGGATGATGTCATCTTCGAGGAATTTAAAGGAACTGGAAATATGGAGCTCCAGCTCGATCGTAAACTATCCAACAGGAGGATTTTCCCGTCAATTGATATTCCGGCTTCCAGCACCCGAAGGGAAGACCTTTTACTAAATAAGAACATACTTCAGAAGATCTGGGTATTACGTAACTACCTGACTGATATGAACTCTGTTGAAGCCATGGAATTCCTTCGCGACAGATTGCTTCAGTCTAAATCGAACGAAGAATTCCTGATTTCTATGAACGGCGGATAACAGTTCGTTTTTTTTCGTAAGTTTGCTGCTAATTTTTTCACAACCTAAATTATAATAAATATCTAAAACAAAAAATGGGAACAAAAAAATTTATAACATGCGACGGCAATCAGGCTGCGTCGCATATTGCATATATGTTTAGCGAGGTTGCTTGCATATTTCCTATAACACCTTCATCAACGATGGCAGAATATGTAGATGAATGGGCTGCCAACGGATTAAAGAATATTTTCGGAGAACAGGTCAAAGTTGTTGAGATGCAATCTGAAGCAGGAGCTGCAGGTGCATTACATGGTGCATTGCAAACCGGCGCTTTATGCTCAACCTTCACAGCTTCACAGGGTTTACTTCTGATGATTCCAAATATGTATAAGATTGCTGCTGAACTTTTACCTGGTGTCTTTCATGTTTCTGCCCGCACAGTCGCTGCTCACGCTTTATCAATATTTGGCGACCACAGTGATATCTACGCTACACGTCAGACTGGCTTTGCCATGCTTGCAAGCGGTAGTGTTCAGGAAATCATGGACCTTGCAGGTGTAGCACATCTTTCAGCTATTAAATCAAGGATTCCGTTCCTTCATTTCTTTGACGGATTCCGCTCCTCAGCTGAAGTACAGAAGATTGAATCACTGGACATGGATGATCTGAAGAAGCTGCTTGACATTAACGCACTCAGAAAATTCCGCGAAAATGCTTTGAATCCCGAGCATCCCGTAACAAGAGGCACCGCACAGAACCCCGATATTTTCTTCCAGGCAAAAGAGTCAATCAACAAGTTCTACGAACCTGTTCCTGATATTGTAAACTCTTATATGGCTGAAATAACCAAACTCACCGGAAGAGATTATAAACCTTTTACCTATTACGGTGACCCTGAGGCTGAGAACATAATAATTGCAATGGGCTCAATCACAGAGACCACGAAAGAAACCATTGATTATCTGAAGGCTAAAGGTGAAAAAGTCGGTCTGATAAGCGTTCATCTTTACCGTCCGTTCTCATCAAAATACTTTTTTGATGTATTTCCAAAATCTGTGAAGAAAATTACAGTGCTCGACAGGACAAAAGAGCCTGGAGCTAACGGGGAACCTTTGTATCTTGATGTTAAGGAGATGTTCTACGACAGACAGGAAAGACCGGTTATTGTCGGTGGCCGTTACGGACTCAGTTCCAAAGATACCACACCAAGTATGGTTCTCTCGGTTTTCGAAAACATGAAACTCAAACAGCCTAAGAACCAGTTCACTGTTGGAATTGTCGATGATGTAACATTCACATCACTCCCGATTCTTCCTGAGATAAATGTTGCATTACCGGGTACATTCTCTGCCAAATTCTACGGACTTGGCTCAGATGGAACTGTTGGTGCGAACAAAAACTCAATCAAAATTATCGGTGATTCAACTGAGAAATACTGCCAGGCATATTTTGCATACGATTCAAAAAAATCAGGTGGTATAACCACTTCACATCTCCGTTTTGGTGATAAACCTATCCGTTCTCCCTACCTTGTCAATACACCTGACTTTGTAGCTTGTCATGTTCCGTCTTATCTCGAAAAATATGATATGCTGAAAGGGTTGAAGAAAAACGGAACCTTCCTCCTTAACTCTACCTGGGATGCAGAAGAGACAAAAAAACATCTTCCTGATCATATGAAGAAATATCTTGCTGATAACCAGATTAACTTTTACATCATAAATGCAACTTTGATTGCTGAGGAACTCGGACTCGGAAACCGTACCAATACAATAATGCAGGCAGCCTTCTTCAAGGTGGCCGATGTGATCCCTTATGAGCAAGCCGAATCTGAAATGAAACATGCTATCTATAAGAGCTACGGTAAAAAAGGTGAAGAAGTAGTCAATATGAACTATGCTGCAATTGATAAAGGCACCCAGGTACATAAGGTTGAAATACCTGCTGAATGGTCTGATATCAAAGTTAAAAAGGCTAAAGATACCCGTGATATTCCGGATTTCATACGTGATGTCATGGAGCCGATGATTGCAATGAAAGGTGATGATCTGCCGGTAAGTGCTTTCAGCGGAAGAGAAGATGGCACATTTCCCTCAGGCACATCTGCATATGAAAAACGCGGCGTAGCTGTTAACGTTCCCGAATGGCAACCTGATGAATGTATTCAGTGTAACCAGTGTTCCTACGTTTGTCCTCATGCTACTATCCGTCCTTTCCTTCTTACAGCTGAAGAATTGGCAAATGCGCCTGAAGGAACCAGGACAATTAAAGGTATTCCGGGCGCTCTGAAGGCATTCAACTTCAAAATACAGGTAAGCGTTCTGGATTGTACCGGTTGCGGTAATTGCGCAGATATTTGTCCTTCAAAGAATAAGGCCTTGATAATGAAACCTCTGGAAACACAGTTAAATGAGATTCCACGCTGGACTTATATGAACGAAACTGTTGGCTATAAAGATACTGTCGTTGATAAATTTGTAAACGTTAAAAACAGTCAGTTTGCACAGCCATTGTTTGAATTCTCGGGCGCCTGTGCAGGTTGCGGCGAAACACCTTATATTAAGTCCATTACACAGCTTTTTGGTGACAGAATGATCGTAGCCAATGCAACGGGATGTTCTTCCATTTACGGAGGATCTGCTCCTTCCACTCCTTATACATTCAATAAAAACGGTATGGGACCGGCATGGGCCAACTCACTGTTCGAAGACAATGCCGAATATGGCCTGGGCCTTTCATTGGGAGCCAATAAGCTGAGGGACCGGATTGCTCTTCGTATGAAGGATGCAATTGCAGGCAGTTCTGTCAGCGCTGAAACCAAAGCAGTATTTGAAAATTGGCTTAATGTAAAAAACAAAGCCGAAGCTTCAAAAGTTGCATCAGTGAAAGTGATTGAAGCATGTACGAAAGAAAACTCGGAGGCTGCAAAAGAAATTCTCAGTCTCAAACAGTATCTGGTTAAAAAATCACATTGGATATTTGGCGGTGACGGTTGGGCATATGATATCGGTTATGGCGGACTTGATCACGTTATAGCTTCCGGCGAAGATGTAAATATTCTTGTTCTCGACACAGAGGTTTATTCCAATACCGGAGGTCAGGCATCTAAATCCACTCCTGCCGGAGCTGTTGCAAAATTTGCAGCTTCCGGTAAGAAAATACGCAAAAAAGACCTTGGCCAGATGGCAATAAGTTACGGGTATGTATATGTTGCCCAGGTTGCCATGGGCGCCAGTAACTCACAGTATTTTAAGGCAATAAAAGAAGCTGAAGCCTTCCCTGGTCCATCACTTATCATTGCTTATTCACCTTGTATCAGCCATGGCCTCAGAGACGGAATGGGCAAAACACAGGCTCAGACAAAACTTGCAGTAGAGGCAGGATACTGGCATCTGTACAGGTTTAATCCTCTTCTTGAGGCAGAAGGAAAAAATCCTTTCTCTCTCGATTCAAAAGAGCCTGACTGGAGCAAATTCCAGGATTATCTTAAGACGGAAGTGCGCTATACATCACTTATTAAAGCTTTCCCGGAAGAAGCTGCAATACTGTTTAAAGCTGCCGAAGAGAATGCTAAATGGCGTTACAAGTCCTATCAACGGCTAGCTGCAATGGAGTTCGCTAAAACAGAATAAATTTCTCTTAAAATAAAGAAAGCCATCCTGAAGGGTGGCTTTTTTTGTCATGGGGTCCTGCGGTCTTGCGATCCTGCGGGCACACTGTTAATATATAATACATTGATCTCTTATGATTTACAGACTTTAACGACTTTACGGACTTTATAGCCCTTATAGGCTTATATTGACTTTACAGACTTTTTTAGTACTTTTGCACCTTAAAAATGTTTATGGGAAGGATTCTTGCTATTGATTATGGAACTAAAAGAATAGGTTTGGCTGTCACAGATCCTTTACAGATGTTTGCATCACCTCTGAATACGGTAAGCCCGGAAGATTTTGACAGTTTTATTGAAGATTATATGAAAAGTGAAGAGGTGGAAGCTTTTGTAGTTGGATATCCTGTTCAGATGAACAACAAACCAAGTGAAGCTCTTAATTATATTAATCCGTTCATTAAAAAACTAAATAAGACTTTCCCGGATAAGGATATTCATCTTGCCGACGAAAGATATACATCCCGGATGGCCTTGAGAATTATGATAGACGGTGGAGTTAAGAAGAAAGACAGACAGGATAAATCGATGGTAGACAAGATAAGTGCGTCGATCATTCTACAGTCATTTCTCGATAACAGATCAAATAAAAAAACGTTAAAATAAAATGAGATATCCAATTGTTATATATGGACACCCGATATTAAGAAAGGTTGCAGCAGAAATTGATAAAGATTATCCTGAACTGAATCAAATCATCGATGATATGTTTGAAACTATGTACAGCTCCGAAGGGCTTGGTCTTGCAGCACCACAGATAGGAAAATCGATCAGAATATTTGTGATTGACGGCAAACCGGCTTCTGATGATGAACCATCACTGGCCGACTTCAAAAAAGTTTTTATAAATGCACATATTACGGAAAAAAACGGAGAACCGACTCCAATGACTGAAGGTTGTTTAAGCATTCCTGGTCTGAGGGAAGAAGTTAACCGCGAATCACATATCAGAATCAATTATTATGATGAATTATGGGAGTATCATGATGAAGTTTTTGATGGTTATAAAGCCAGAATAATACAGCATGAATATGACCATACCGATGGCATCCTGTTTACTGACAGGGTGAATCCTCTCAGAAAAAGACTTATCAAAGGCAAGCTTGCAGCTATCAGTAAAGGTAAGTTTGAAGCTGATTATAAGACAATTCTGCAGGGACAGAGGTTAAAGAGTGCCTAAAGTGCCTAGAGTGTCAGGAGTGACTCCAAACTTTAGCTCACTCCAAACTTTTCTTAAACTTTAAGTACTCCAAACTTTAGCTCACTTTAAGTACTTTTTCATATCTTTATACAGTCTCATTAGCTGCGGACTGTGCTTCATAAAGAAATTCCATTTCTTCGTATCGGCCTGCCATTATGTTTCGGAATCATTTCAGGCCTTTATATCAAACCGGATATTCTTTTCCTGGTAATTGCTGCCATTGCCATCTCTTCAGGTTTTATCGCAAGCCTTTTTTTCAATAACACCCAGACTAATCAGATTTTCGGTTTTTCTCTTACATTATTGCTATATGTATGTGGTCTTCTTCTTTATACACATGAAAAAAGCAGTATTTCAGCGCTTAAACCGGAACTGGCTTTATTCTGCTGTACAATTTCAGACTATCCGGAAGAAAAAGAGAACAGTCTCAGGCTGACTGTGAAACTGAACAATAGAATCACTGCCGGGCATAATGAAGCTATGCAAGGATCTATGTTGCTTTATCATAAAAAAGATCCGCAGCAGACATCATTTCTTCCGGGCGATCTTCTTGTAATAAAATGTACCCCGGTTGAAATAACGAACAGAGGGAATCCATATGAGTTTGATTACAGATTTTTTATGGAGAACCAGGAAATCAGGTACTATGCATTTACCAACAACAAGAGCATAATAAGTCATATTACGCCTGATCATAGGAAACTGGCTCACAGAGCACTGATTATCAGAGAAAAGATAATCGATATGTACAGGGAAAGAGGCATAAAAGATGAACGACTGGCTCTTGTAGCTGCCATAACTCTCGGTCAGAAGAATATGCTCGATCCTGAACAGAAACAAAATTTCATTAAAGCAGGTGTAATGCATATTATGGCAGTTTCGGGTCTTCATGCCGTAATTCTGAGTTTGTTCGTCTTTAATCTCCTGTTTTTCCTGAAGAGAAGGTTCAACGTAGCAAGAATATTAATAACAATCCTGATCCTGTGGTCATTTGCATTTGTTACCGGCCTGACTCCATCAGTACTCAGAGCAACTCTTATGTTTTCATTCCTTCAGGCGGGCAACCTGATGAAACGGCATGTCAATGGTATCAATTCCGTGCTGGCCTCAGCATTTGTTCTGATTATCATAAAACCATCTGTAATATTCGAAGCAGGTTTCCTGCTTTCATATTCAGCCGTAATTTTTATTATAAGTTTCTACAATGACTTTTACCGGAAGCTTTTGATTAAAAACTGGCTTGCAGATAAGATCTGGCAATCGGCGGATATTACAATCGTTGCCCAGGCCGGAACACTCCCTCTGACCATATTGCTCTTCAACAGGTTCCCGACATATTTTATCCTGACAAATATTATAATAGTACCTCTTTCAAATCTTCTTATTATTATCGGATGTCTTGTTCCAATGCTCTTTCCTTTTCGTATTATTTCCCAATTTCTTGCTATGATTCTGAATTATCTGACCGGGCTCACCGAAATGCTGACTGCACGGGCTGCTTCACTTCCCCTGTCAAATCTTGAGAATATCGGAATGACAAATATCGAAAGCATTCTGCTTTCCTTGACAATATTTCTTTTCATATATTTTTTCCTGAAAAAACGTTCAATTTCAATCTTTTATCCTGTGTCAGCTCTTTTTTTGTTTCTATTAACAGGAACAATAAAAGAGATTTCCACGAGAATTTCTAACGAAATAATTGTTTACAATACACCCGGGTCTGCTGTCATAGGAATCAAAACAGGGAAGGTACTAAATCTCTATTCTGATTCGACCATGGCAGGACCTGAGGTCAGAAGACATTGCAGTACACTGGGACTAAAAATAAAGACGAACATTCTCAGGAATAACATGAATTGTATCAGGGCCGGTGAAAAAAACATTCTGATTTGTAACTCATTGAATAAAAACATTCTGCAAAATTTTGTTCCTGATATTGTAATTCTCACCGGTGTACATCCTGAAATTGAAAAAGATTTACAGGCTTTACAAATACCCGGAACATTGATTATAACATCTGAAGCAGCATCAGGATATCGTCTTCCCCAAGAGAAATTCATAATACGGATTGATACAATACATGTGGTAAAAAAGGATGGGGCTTTTATTAAAAGTATATGACAGCTAAATAAATAAAATTCATAAAAAACTTGAGTATTAAGCTATTTATATCTTATTTTGTATGTTTTTAACCTGTGATAAATGAGAATAATTATTGCCGGGGCAGGTGAAGTCGGAACTCACCTTGCCAAGATGTTATCCAATGAAAATCACGAAATTATTCTCATCGATCCTGAAGATGAGCGACTAAAACCAATAGATAACTCCCTTGATGTCCTGACACACGAAGGATCAGCCACATCTGTAAAGATTCTTCAGGATGCGCTTATAAAAAAAACAGATCTGTTTATTGCAGTTACCCGTTCTGAAGATACCAATATTACATCGTCAATTCTTGCAAAAAGATTCGGGGCAATCAAAACTATTGCCCGTATTGACAATATCGATTATCTGGAACTTTCAATGCTGGAGTTTTTTAAATCATTAGGTGTTGATTCACTTATATATCCTGAACTTATAGCTGCACGGGAGGTTCTCGGCCTGCTCCATGAAACCGGAGCGACTGATTTTATGGAGTTTTGCAGTGGAAAACTTGCTATGTATGTCCAGAAGCTTGATGAGAAGGCTCCTATAATTAACAAAAGTCTTCAGGAAATATCAATCAGTCACAGAACCGAAAGATACAGGGCAGTAGCAATAAAACGGTCAGGCAAAACAATTATTCCGAGAGGCAACGAGCAATTCCGGCTTAATGATATGGTGTACGTTGTCTCTACTCATGAAGGCATAAATGAGATGATGAAAACATCAGGGAAGGAGAATTTTGAAGCCAAAAGGATCATGATACTCGGAGGCAGCAGGATTGGCAAGCATATTGCCATTTATATGCAAAAAACATGTGAGGTGAAGTTAATAGATTCAAGTATCAGAAGATGTGAAGATCTCGCTGAGATCCTTGATAATACACTGATTATTAACGGTGATGGCCGCAATGTAGACCTTCTTGAACAGGAAGGTATTACACAGATGGATGCCTTCGTGGCAGTTACCGGAAATTCTGAAACAAATATACTCTCCTGTCTTCTTGCAAAAAAAATGGGGGTCAAAAAGACAATTGCAGAAGTTGAGAACATGGAATTCATTAATCTTGCCGAGAATACAGGTATAGACACAATAATTAACAAAAAAATATCTGCGGCAAGCAGGATATTTCGTCATACTACCTCTCCGAATGTAACCCAGGTTAAATTAATGACAGGGACAGATGCTGAAGTTTTAGAGTTCAATGTTCCGGCAAACTCAAAGATCACGAGAGGTACATTAAGGAGTATCGATTTCCCGAAAGATGCCATTGTTGGAGGCGGAACAACCGATGGAATGCCATTCATTGCTACCGGAGACACTATAATCAAGGCAAACGACAAAGTAGTAGTATTTACATTACCTTCAGCTTACGAGAAAATATCCAAATATTTTACCTGACGCTATATGATCAACTTCAGGATTATAGCAAGGATTTTCAGCCTGTTACTCATTTTTGAAGGATTGTTCATGCTGATTTCTGCGGCTGTATCCTTTTTATACCATGAACATTCTGCATCGGCTTTTCTATATTCTGCTCTCATAACCGGAGCGACAGGAGCTATTGTATTTACACCTCTGCGTAATGAGGAAAAAATATACGGAAACAAGGAAGGCTACATTATTGTAACAGGTACCTGGCTTATGTTCAGCCTGTTTGGAACGTTGCCATTTGTCCTGAGCGGTTCAATAAGCAGCTTCGGAGATGCCTTTTTCGAGTCAATGTCGGGTTTCACAACAACAGGTGCCACTATTCTCACTGATATAGAATCACTGTCTCACGGGATACTTTTCTGGAGAAGCATTACTCAATGGATCGGAGGTCTTGGAATTATAGTTATTTCACTCTCTTTTTTCCCGGTCGTAAAATCTATAAATATCCAGCTGGCGGCAACCGAGTTTTCAGGTCCGGCCAAAGATAAGATCCATCCCAGGATAAAAAATGTAGCAAAACGGCTCATTTTTATTTATTTACTTCTTACGCTGACCGAAATAATACTTCTCATTATTGGAGGGATGCCTGTTTTTGATGCTGTCTGCCATTCATTCTCAACCCTGTCAACAGGTGGCTTCTCAACACGAAATGATGGAATTGCAGATTTTTCAACTCCGTATATTAAGATTGTAATAACTTTATTTATGTTTATTGCCGGGACCAATATGACGCTGGTTTATTTCGGACTGAAAGGAAATATTAAAAAATTAATACAAAATAATGAATTCGTCTTTTATTTACTTATCTGTCTGATCTTTATCTTTATCAGTTCCGTTTTTCTGCATATTAAAGCGGGATTTCTTACAGGACAGGCAATTCTTGATAGCGCTTTTCATGTGGTTTCAATAATTACAACTTCCGGATTTTATACACAGGACTATAACCTCTGGGGAAATTTTATGATAATCATCCTGTTCATATTAATGTTTACAGGTGGGACCGCAGGATCATCAAGCGGAGGTATTAAGATTGTCAGACTTCTTATAATTACAAAAAATAACCGGCAGGAATTAAAAAGACAAATTCATCCGAATGCATATATTCCGGTCCGGATGGACGGACGCATCATTCCTGAAACAACAATCTATAACCTGCTTGTATTCATTACAATATACTTTTTTATGGTATGCTTCGGGACTTTTATTGTTTCAATGATGGGGTATGATATTATTACATCGTTCAGCACATCTGCCTCAATGCTTGGTAATATTGGTCCGGGTTTGGGAACTTTTGGTCCATTTACAAATTATTCCACTATTCCTATGGCAGGAAAATGGTTTTTGGCAGGTTTAATGCTTTTAGGACGACTTGAATTACTTTCAGTTATGATACTGTTTACCAGGAATTTTTACAGACATTGATAATTATAATTCAAGGATACCCAATCCCTGTCTGACAATCTCTATCTCTTCACCAGTACAATCAACTATAGTGGAAGCTTCATTGTTACCAAATCCGCCATCTATAACCGCATCGACAAAATGGCTAAACTTTTCGAATATAAGTTCAGGGTCAGTGGTATACTCAATAACTTCATCCTGATCATGAATTGATGTTGTAATAATAGGCCTGCCCAACTCCCTTACCAGTTCAAGCACAATCTTATTGTCAGGTATCCTGATACCAACGGTCTTTTTTTTGTTCTTAAACATTTTCGGAATCTGGCTGTTTGCAGATACAATAAAGGTAAACGGTCCGGGAAGGTTTCTTTTGAGCAGTTTGAAAATTGTATTATCTCTGATTATGGTATATTCCGAGAGCTGGCTCATGTCATGAAAAATAAGAGACAGTTCAGGATTCTTAGGATTTAACCCTTTAAAACGGGCAATTTTCTCAATTGATTTAGTTGCCCGGATATCACAACCCATTGCATATACTGTATCGGTAGGATAAATTATAATACCTTCATTTTCAAGCAGATCAACAATCCTCCTTATCTGTTTCTGGTTTGGGTTTTCGTTAAAAACACGTATCAGCATGGATTTTAAATAATTGCAGCTAAGATATGTAAAAGTGCCTAAAGTTTAAAGTGCCTAAAGTACTTAGAGTTATACTATTCTTTATAACTCCGGGTATTCCAGGCACTTTAAGTACAATCAGTACAAATAAAAAGGGTAAGCTACTTATATCGCACCGCTACAACTGCCTGCCCTTGCTATCTTCCGATCCTGGGGGAGTTCAGCAGGAGCTGGTCGTATAAGACTTACCCCACGCAAAAGTACAATATTTTCAGAAGGTTTCAAATTAATTATTCCATTTTAACAGCAGCTGACTTTTCTTATTTTACATTATATTTGTTGTTAATCACGGTGACGTACATATAGAACTAAAACCTAAACCTAATGGAACCAAAAGTCAATGCCTGGAAAACAAATGTTACAAATGGCCTCATCCTGGCCCTTATCGGTATTGTTTACCAGCTTATCATGTATTTTTTCGACCTATCACTGAACAAAACACAGGGATATGTCTTCATGATAATTCATGTTTTCGTACTGTTTATTCTGCTTAGATCCTTCCGTGACAATTTCATGCATGGTCAGATAACTTATGGTCAGTCTGTTGGGGCAGGTGTAATTATTTGTTTATATTATGCAGTAATTATGGCTGTTTTCAGTTATATCCTATATACTATAATAGATACTGGCCTGGTAGCTAAACAAATTGCCCTGGCTGAAGAGGCCATGAGGGCCAAGGGGACTCTGACAGATGCCCAGATTGAAACAGCTATGGGTTTCACTTCAAAAATAATGAAACCCGGAATTATATCAATATCGAGTATATTCATGAATATGATATGGGGAACAGTTATTTCCCTGGTTGTCAGTGTTTTTGTTAAAAAAGAGGGCAATCCCCTGATCGACACTGTTGAAAACTAATTAGAATTATTTTCAGATGGATCTTTCGGTTGTAATCCCTGTTTATAATGAGGAGAATTCGATTCAGGAACTGACTGAATGGATTGAGAGGGTTTGTGCCGTAAACAGGCTCTCTTTTGAAATAATTTATATTGATGACGGCAGTACCGATTCATCCTGGCATAATATTCTATCTATAGCCGGTAACAGGCAAAATGTCAGGGGATTAAGATTCAGACGTAACTATGGGAAAGCTGCAGCCCTTTACTCCGGTTTCAATGAAGCAACCGGAGAGGTTGTGATAACCATGGATTCAGATCTGCAGGATAGTCCTGATGAAATTCCGGCCCTGGTAAAGATGATCCGGCATGAAGGTTACGATCTTGTATCGGGTTGGAAGAAGAGAAGATACGATCCTTTTGTAAAACTTATGACAAGCAGATTTTATAATGGCACTGCAAGATTAACTTCCGGAATAAAACTTCATGACTTCAACTGTGGTCTCAAAGCATACCGGCTGGAGGTGGTAAAGAGCATCGAGATTTTTGGTGAGATGCACAGGTATATACCTATGCTCGCAAAAGAAGCCGGTTTTTATAAAATCGGAGAAAAGATAGTGGAACACCGTGCAAGAAAATATGGTGTTACAAAATACGGGCTTGACCGGTTTGTTAAAGGCTATCTGGATTTGCTTACCATAGGATTCATTACCCGCTTTGGAAAAAGTCCCATGCATCTCTTCGGGTCACTGGGTACGCTGATGTTTTTGATCGGTTTTACTATGGCAGGTTATCTGGGTATAAGAAAGCTTATATTTATTCATCATCACCTGAGAGCTCCTCTGGTCACTGAAAGTCCTTTTTTCTTTATTGCACTGATAGCAATGATCATAGGTTCATTGCTATTTCTGACAGGATTCCTTGCCGAACTAATAAATCGTAACTCATCTGAAAGGAACACATATCTTATTAAAGATAAAGTGAATATTTGATCTGGCAGATTATTACTCCTATCCCCTGCTTTCCCAAATGATTGTGCAGTAAAGCCTGCTCGAGGGGAACTTTACTGCACAATTCTCTCATTCTTCTCTTCGACTTTTGTCTTTTTACTTTTGTCTTTTGTCTTGCCCTTGTTGCCTGTAGCCTCTCACCTCTCACCTCTCACCTCCCCAGGGAGATGGGTTGGGGTGAGGCATTCATTATACACTTCTATTATCGCCTCTGTCATCTTCTCCCACGAGAATTTGCCTTTTTCCTGCCTCACTCCTTCTGTAAATTGCGCCTTCCGGTTGTTGTCAAAAAAATCCAGAATAGCATTTGTAATTTCAGGAGCCTCAGGTTTAACAACATAACCACATTTCCCATCTGCCACAATCTCTCTTAATCCACCCACGTCAGTAACCAGCATAGGCTTATCAAAATGAAAAGCAATCTGTGTTACACCGCTCTGCGTTGCTGTTTTATAAGGCTGTACGACAATGTCTGCAACACTGAAAAAAAGTGACACCTCATTGTCTTTTATAAAATGATTATATAGCAGGATATCATCTTCCAGATTATACTTTTTAATCAGATCAAGATAAGGGGCATCATCTTCGTAAAATTCCCCGGCAATGATAAGCTTCAGATTTTTGTTTCTTAATCTGTTATCAGAAAAAGCCTCTATAAGCAGATCAAGTCCCTTATAAGCCCTTATAAAACCGAAAAATAAAAGATATGAATTACTTCCATTAAGATTTAGCGCTGATAATGCCGAATCTCTTGGAACTACAGTACCATAATTTTCAAACAGAGGATGCGGGCTCAGCTTTATGGAAATATTTTTTGTGAATGTCTTAAGATCATTAAGAACAGTATCTGACATAACTATCGCACCATCAATACAACTGGTAAAATACTTTGTAAGAAGTCTATCACCGGGGCGTTTTTCATGAGGAACAACATTGTCAAAAATACATATTACAACTGTCTGACTGTTTGTTCTGGCAATTCTGGCAACAGTACCAAAGCATGGACCCATGAAAGGAAGCCAGAACCTTATAAGCAATATGTGAGGTTTGGCCCGTCTGATCTTAAGCCCTGTTCTGATCCAGCTTAACGGGTTTACAGAATTAAGCATACGGGTGATCTTAATTCCTTTTGGTGCAGGGCTGTCAGTGTATTGTGACCTTCCCGGGAAAAGTAATTTAGGATACTGTAAACTAAAAGTTAATATTTCAATGGTATGGCCCTGAGCAGCGAATTGCTGCGCAAGACGATCATTGAAAGATGCCAGTCCGCCACGGAAAGGGTGTGCAGGACCCAGTGAAATAATCTTCATAACTAATTTGTCATAATATCAATAGCATTAAAAGAAGCATAAGCTTAAGTTTTACTTCTCCTTATGCATATTGTCATATTTTGCCTGAAAACGTCTGTATAGCTGTTTATGCTTATTATCAAGATTAATATTGCGTCCGGTTATAAATGCATATTCTATATTGTTTGTTGCCATATCGAGTATATCCCCTGTTGAAACAACTATGTTTGCATCTTTCCCAACCTCAATAGAGCCGGTTTTATCATCTATTCCGAGAATTTTTGCACTGTTCAGAGTTACTGTCTGCAATGCTTCCTCTTTCGTAAGTCCGTAGGCAACAGTCTGTCCTGCAGCAAAAGGAAGGTTGCCATAGGCCTGTTTTGAATAGGTCATTCCGACCAGTATCCCCTCTTTTTTAAACATTGCCGCAAGCCTGAAGGGAAGTTTGGTATCGGAATAATCATATTTTGGGAGACTGAGCGGATCAGAAAGCAGGACAGGTATATTATTCTCCTTCAGAAAATCTCTGACTGCCCAGGCACTCTCATCAGCACCGCACAGCACCATTTTCTTTACGCCATATCTCTTCCCGAAAGAGATTGCAGCAATTATTCCTTTTGAATCCGAAGCTGTGATAAAAAGAGTCTTTGTGCCACTAAACAAACCCTTCAGCGACTCCAGCCTGGGATTGAAATTCTGAGGTTTTTCAATTGCAGCATAAGCAACAGCATCTGAAAATATTTTTTCGAGCAGTTCAACGTTCTTGTCATAGGTTCCGCTTCCTCCGGCAGTGAACATTGCATAGTCACCACCTCCTCTCCTGCCGCCCATAGCAGATTTTCTCGGCCAGCCCATCTGGATTCCATTATCAATCTTATATGCGGCATCCTGCCAGTTCCAGGCATCAAGCTGCACAACGCTTGAGGTTCCGGGCAGAAGTGTTCCTGTCGGTACAATCTGGGCAAGCAGGATACCATTTGATCTTATTACAGGAATAACCTGAGAATCCGTATTATACGCAGCAATTGCACGTACATTGGGATTAAGGTCCCCTAATTCCCTGTCATCGGATGCAACGTCTACTCCGCTGCCTATTTCAATTAACCCAAGGCTTGTATTCGGGAAAATTAATCCGGGATATATCTGCTTTCCGGTTACATCTATTACTTCATAACCTGCCTTATCAACCTTAACATCTGATGATTTACCAACAGCAGTGATCTTACCACCGGTAAATACCAGCGTTCCGTTTTCAATAACATCACCTGTACCGGTGTGAATTGTCCCGCCCACAAGCATAACAGGCTTTTTCTGAGCCGGAGCTACAACCGGATTCTGAGCCGATGCATTAAGAATGCCTGCTATGATCAGTATTACTGAAATTAAAATTTTGTTCTTCATCGTCTTGGAAAATTTGGAGTTGTTGTACCTGTCGCCGGCGCTTCGCGAAGAATATTTGCTATTATCCTGTTACGCTCACTATCAATCTGATCTTTCATTTCAGCATCAGTCAGTTCATCAAAATAAATTGTACCATCAACCATTGTCTTACTGGCGCGGGCGTAAACAGAAAGAGGATTATCTGTCCATAGAACCAGGTCAGCATCTTTTCCTGGTTTAATACTTCCCATCCTGTCGTCGAGATGAAGGATTTTTGCCGTATTTAATGTAACCAGTTTCAGAGCTTCAGTTTCACTTATCCCGCCGTATTTCATTATTTTAGCCGCCTCCTGATTAAGACGCCGGCCCATTTCTGCATCATCTGAATTGATACAGGTAAGCACTCCCTGACTTAGCAACAGAGCTGCATTGTAAGTAATTCCTTCATAAACTTCATATTTATAATCCCACCAGTCTGAAAAAACAGAGGCGGCGGTACCATTCGCGGCAATCTGATCAGCAATTTTATAACCTTCATTAAAGTGGATCAGCGTGTTAACCTTTATGCCAAATTCCTTTGCCAGGTTCATAATCATTGTACCTTCCGACTGAACGTAGGTGTGACATGTTATAAAGCTTCTTTTCTCCAGTACATCAACAATGGCGTCAAGTTCCAGATCACGTCGTGGTGGTATTTTCCCGATTCTGTCAGCAGGTTTAAGTGCATTCCATACTTTCCATTCATTATTATAATCCACAGCCCTCTGATAAGCATCATGGATAATTTGTTCGGTTCCCATCCGTGAGTTGGGATAACGGTTCGTGGACCGCTTGACATTCTCACCAAGAGCATGTTTTAGAAATCCAACCTGATTCTCAATCTTTAGCTCTTCAGCTGAATGACCCCAGCGGTGTTTGATTAAAACTGACTGCCCTCCAATCGGATTTGCCGAGCCATGAAGGATTTGGGCAGCTGTAACACCTCCGGCAAGCTGACGATAAATAGACTGGTCTTCAGGATCGATTACATCAGATGCCCTGACCTCAGAGGTAATTGCCTGACCCATCTCATTTACTGCAGAAAGTGCAATATGCGAATGTTCATCAATTATTCCGGGAGTAAGGTGCAGACCCGTTGCATCAATTATCTTTACACCTTCTGCAGCAGAAAGATTTTTTCCTATTTTCGCGATTTTTCCCTTTAGGACAAGTACATCAGTATTAAGCAGTTTACCCTCTTTTTCATTGGTCCACACGGTTGCATTTTTAAACAGAACATCCTCTTGTTTCGGAAGTTCGGTAAATCCATAAGCTGTAAAGGGATAAACTACCTTACCCAGCTCCGGAACAGGAGTCTGTCTCTTCTGTCTGGCTTCAGCAGATGGTGCAACTCCGCTGTAGCTTGCTTTCCAGCTTATCCACCTGCCATCATCCATCTGGCCATTCCCTTCCAGATCTTTTCCTGTCACATAACCGGATAAACGGTACCTGACTCTGGATCTCTCAAAATTAATAGTGATAATATCCTTTTCCAGACTAAATGTCGCTCCTCTTATTTCCGTTGAATCAACGGTAAGTTTGATAGCTGGCTTATCAAAAGTACCTGATAATACAAGTTTGAGATTTGAAGTATCAACATTAAGGTTATAAGTTCCTCTGAGATCTTTTATTCTCAGGTCAATAAACCTGTATGGAGTTCCCTGTACCCAGTTTTCATAAACTACACAATCATCACTGAAAATATTTCCTGAGGTAATCAGCAGGTTAGCGACCATATTTTTCCTGACTGCTCCTATAAGGTCAGAAGCCCCTATAAAACTTGCAGGTGTATATGTAAGAGCTTTGAGAGCTTCTGATTCAGGCAGACCATATTTAACTGCCTTCCTGAGATTTGCAAGGAAACTAGTACGCGCTTTCAGATCCGAGGATGTGATAGCAAAAGTCAGACCTGCACCTGATATCCTCGAAAGGTTTGACGGAGCAAGTTCATAATGTTTTAATGCAGTATAGGTGACCGTTGCTGCATCGTATGGATCCTTAACATCAGGCGCATCAGGGAAATTGACCGGAATTATAAGCTTGTTACCTGACTTTTTAATATCATTTAAAGCCTGGTACTCATCGCCACCACCTTTTATTATATAATTAATGCCAAACTCTTTTCCGATTTTATCAGCCCTCATAATTTCAAGCTTATTTGCTACTTCGAAAATCTGGGGAAGCGCAAGGTTTGCAGTATATGCCTCCAGACCAGCGTCATAAAAATAGCCCGCAGGAAGCTGCTTATACCATTGTGCATCATAGTTAACCTGCCTGAGCAGAGCAATTATTCCAAACTGTGATGCAGGATACAGATCTGCAGATCGGCTCCTCAAAAGAGAATAATTGGCTGAGGTCTTGTTTTTTATGATTATGTTGTTTGCCTTTCCGTCACCGGTACTAACCAGTGCTGAAGTACCGCGTGCAATACCATCAGCTTTAAAAGCAACAACTGCTCCAAAACCGATCTGACGATATTCGGCAGCCACTTTGGTGTCCGGAATAAATTCAGTGGAAATGTCAAATGATGCGTTGATCCCGTCATTCCAGTAATCAGCAATTCTTGCCTGTGGAGTGACCGCAGCAGATGACCTCCCCTGGGGATTCATAAATACCGCATAAGGATTTGCATCAGGAGCCGGTGATGAAGTTTTAATACCATAATTCCCGGCATAGACATCAACAAATGACGGGTACACCGTTTTTCCAGTCAGATCAAATATTATTGTTCCTTTCGGGAAAACAAGATTTGCGCCAATGGCTTCAATCCTGCCGTTCGAAATGAGAATATCTGAATTCTCCAGAGTGGTTTGATAATCTACCATGATCCGGGCGTTTTTCAGTCCGTAAACTTCGACTCTTTTATCGCTCACTCCGGTAACAGGAGCATTGTCCTGTTGTGCCCGGATCTGAATGGAGATCAGCAGTAGAATAAAGCATAGGGTTTTTCGCATAGTTAGTTGAAATTAGGATTTGGTTAATATGATAAAGCGATCAGGGTTCAAAGCATTAAATATAATCAGATTTGCCTCTTATACAGTGAGCCATTCAAGGTTTATTCCGCAGAGCCATAAAGATAATCATTGAGGTAGGTAAACCGTGAAGTAAGGTTTCCATCTTTCAGGATAGTCGCTTTTTCCATCATAGGACTTTCTTTACCTGTAAATAAATCAGGTAACACACTATTCATTAATTGTTTACCAAAATCCATTGAAGCTTCCCTCGGGAGTTCCCCGGGCAGATTATCGATTGACATCACGGTGATATTTGAAGGCCTGGCGAATACCGGTTCTTCAGTTTCAAGATACGGATTATATCCATAGAAAGGATCTGAAATTGTTGTAGCCCGCATTGTTGAGGGTATAGGTCCGTTAATGTCACAACTGATATCTGCTATTACCGATATCCTGAAATCAGGTTTTTTCATATCCTCTTTTGAGAAGAAGTATGGAGAGTGTGGATCCCAGTAATGACCAGTAATCAGTATATCGGTCACTTTTGCATAAGGAAGGAATACAGATTCATATTCACCCGGGTTTCCGGCAAAATGGCTGAAATCATATTTAAGTCCTTTTTTATGCAGGACATACTGTTCCGATCCAATCTGGCAAAAGACCGGTACTTCAAAATCCCTTGTGAGGTAATCATCTGAACTGACCTGGACGATATTAGCGATGTTTAAAGTCTCTACTGCACCACCTGCAACCCTGCCGCTCCCGGTTACAAGAATTTTCAGACCAGGGTTAAGTTCTATAAGCCTGAGACCGGCCCACATCTCATCCAGATCGCGACACTGGTAAGCTGGCTTGAGTTTAAATTTGTTGGTCTTTAGGCCCCTGGCCCTTAATCCGTTATATGCGCCGACAATCCCGGCGTAATGACCGAATGCCACAACTCTTTCTCCCTCTTCAGTTTTAAGGTATTCATAATCAATAAAAGTGAGCTTCCTGTCAACCATTTCTCTGAACATATCATGATTATGAGGTTGTTTTTTTGCGACATGCGCAAAAAAAAGATATGTTTTACCGGCAATGAAGGTTCTTCTGTCTACCTCTTTTACTCCCATCAGAATATCGCAATTGCGGAGATCCTCCGTGAGAGGTATATTAAGGTATTCATACTCTTCATTTGAGTAAGAGCGGTAATCGCTTGGCTGAACGAAGAATTCAACACCCGGATAATTCTCCTGAAGAGCAATTATCTGAGGTGGCGTAAGAGGAACCCGCCTGTCGGGCGGATTCCTCGTTTCCCGCAGAATTCCGACTCGTAATATCTTTTCCATCCCTGCAAAACCACAGCTAAAATTGTTTCAAAAATATAGCTATACTTTTGGTTCCCATCCTTTTTCATACTCCCGGCCCCACATTTTCTCAGCCTCCTTGTCACCCAGGATATGACCATTCTTCGGATCTGTTTTCAGGTCATGACCCACACGCCATGCAATATTTGACAGAAGCATTCCTACCACGCTCTTATAACCGGTTTCAACATCACAATTTGGACGACGGTTGTTCCTGATGGCATCGAGAAAATCAGCAATATGAAGGTTATCCATACCGACACTGGGAGTATCTATATTCCGTCCCTGAAGAGTACTGTCTTCCATAAGTGATTTAACTTCTTTTACAAGTTTCCCGTTGAGATCATAAACTTTGTAACTGTCTCCTCCGGTATCAAGACTTCCATTCTCTCCGTAAAAGATAATACCGCGGTCAAGACCTTCTGTTGCTCTGCCATTTGAGCTCCTGCTCTCCCACATAAGTGAGACACGACCCGGAAAATCCATTGTAACTACCTGCGTATCAGGTGTCTGCCAATCGTCTTTAAAATGATACCTGCCACCTATGGAGGTTACATGAGTCGGGAAGTCCACTCCGAGACCCCAGCGGGCTACATCCACTTCGTGAGTTCCGTTATTTAGTGTTTCGCCTGTTCCCCAGCGCCAGAACCAATGCCAGTTATAATGAACCAGGCCTTCCTGGTAAGGTACATGAGGAGCTGGACCCTGCCACAGATTCCAGTCGAGCCAGGAAGGAACCGGACCGGCAGGTTTCAGGAACAGATCTTTACGGGTATTGGTATACCAGGTTTTTGCCAGATATACTCTTCCGATAATCCCCTTATGCAGTTGCTCGATTCCCTGGGTAAGAACAGGAGCTGACCGGCGCTGGGCACCCATCTGAACCACACGGTTATATTTGCGGGCTGCATCTACGGCCATCTCGCCTTCCCTTGGGTTATGACACAATGGTTTTTCAACGTAAACATGTTTTCCTGCCTGGCAACCCAGAATAGTAATGGGAGCATGCCAGTGGTCGGGTGTTGCGGTATAAACAGCATCAATGGATTTATCCTCCATCACCTTCCGTAAATCTTTTTCGGTTTTAGGAGTATATCCAGGGTTAAGACTCATAATATTTTTGAGAGCCTTGGTTATTGCTCTTTCGTCAACGTCGCATATGCAGGCAATCTCGGTATTCTTCTGCTGGGCAAAGTTTTTGCCCATCCCGTTACCGCGGCCATTTACACCAATAATTGCCACACGCAACTTATCATTAGCGCCAATTACTCTCTGATAACTTTTTGCATCTAACTGAAAAGCGCTTCCACCTATAGCTAATCCGGCTGTGCCTACAGCAACTTTTTTTATGAACTCACGTCTTTTTTCCATTACAGTTATTTATTTATTACCCTTATCTTAATATTTGTGAATGATACAACTCCTCCGTGTTCCTGAAGCAGAATATTCCCTTTTTTCACCATACCGAATGCCGGCACGGTTTTGCTGAATTTGCTCTTTGAAACTCCATCCGTATATGTTTTATCCCCGCGTGTAAATTCAAGAATTTTAGTGCTATTCATCCAGTGCTCAACTTTCTTCCCTGTTGAAACAATACGGATATTATTCCATTCTCCGGGAGGATTTGTCTTTTTCCTGGCTTCATCCGGAGGCAATACGTCATATAATGATCCGCATAGATGATTGGCCTGTTTGGTATCTTCTCCGGCTTTATCGTCAATTATCTGGAATTCGAGTCCCAGATTCCCACCCGTTTCATACCTGGTGAAAAAATATTTTACTCCGCTGTTGCAGGCCGTTTCAATTTTATAGTCAAGAGATAATTCAAAATCCGAGTACTGGTCAACAGTTATTATATCACCACCCTTCATACCTTTTCTGGTCGAGATACACCCGTTGCTAATTTCCCAACCATCGGGGACAGGCTTTCCGCTGGTAGTGGTCCACCCTTTCGAAGATTTACCATCGAACAGGAGAATCCAGCCCTGTTTTTTTTCTTTTGGTGTGAGGGTATTTGAAGGCTGTGAAAATGTCTCAGGGAATACAAATATTGCTGCAAATAAAAAAAAGATTACTCTTTTCATGATAAAAAAAATTTGATTTTAGTGGCATGATGTAACCGCGCATGATTGACTTCGTCGAGCTCACAACGCTCGGTTGAAAATTAAATTTTTATCGTGTTTGTGATTGAATTCAATCATGTGGGTTTCATAAAACCATTTTTAAAGTTTAATATATGAATTTACCGTTGTTTACGACAAATCAAATATAGCTGATTGAAACCAGATGGATGCTGTAGCAGAAGTTTTTTTTAATTGGGAATCGATTTGAGATTTATTCGTTATCAGCATTTTTTGTACCTTTGCAGTTCATAGCATCCGGGGCTGACCTGGTTTTGACAGCATGAGGGGTGTTATGTAAGCATGCAGTGTGTGGTGGCGCGTCACTTTTACAGTGTCACAAAACAATAAAAGGCGAAAACAATTACGCTCTCGCAGCATAAGCGAATAACAGTAGCTTAAGCACTTCAGCCGAAAGGCAGAAACTCCGGGCACATGTGTCCGGACGAGACGTTTCCCGGGCGGTCAGGCCCTGATCCAACCCGATACGGAGACGCACGCAATCCGGGGCTAGTCTGAAGGTTGTTCCGACCCGATGGCGAAACAAACAGGAAATAAGGGCCGGTTAGGTTGTTCTGCAGCTGACAGGTCACGAAAATCAAGCAGGACTAAGCATGTAGAAAGCATATGACTTCCGTGTTTGGACGCGGGTTCGACTCCCGCCAGCTCCACCTTCGCCCTCCGAAGCTTTAGCGTAGGAGGGCTTTCCCGCAACTTTCCGGCCGCGCAACCGATATCGTTAACTTTAAAATTCGGGGCACAAATTGTTGTTCTTATAATGTTAATCGATCGTTGTTTATTTCCTAAAATACATCCAATTGTTCTATCCCGGCGGCCTGAATTACCAAACGGATTGCATTGGCTTTAACCGGATCGAACTGTTTACCGCAGATTGTTCCATAAACCTTGCCATTATATACGGTTCTCCATATTCCGTCTGCTGTTTTTACCTGAAGTTCAAAAGGTTTTCCCCCTCCCCAGACATATCCCGGATTATCAATTGTAAATTCAAACCTGTTGATCATTTTTTCTCCTGGCAGGTTTATTTCTGCTGTAATCCGGCCATCCTGATCGGTTGTGACTTTACGTTCTCTGTTAATCGTGAATGAGCCTTTCGAAGGCAAATCAAATGCAATTTCTTCAACCGATTTGTCAAATTCAAGTTTCACGATGGTATTCAGCGGATCGGGTGTACCGGTTAGCAACCAGCCATTTTTATCCTGTTTTACCAGAATATTCCCGGTGATGGATTTGGAAGAAATCAATTTACGCGGAATTGCAGAAAGCCGTACCCCTTCTTTTGGCCAGTCGGGAATATGAACAAAAACGGTGTTCCCATTGAAAACACTGTTCATCCAGGGACCTGCTTTGCATCCTTCGAGGGTATATCCGTATTTGTTGATCCATGTAGCTGTTGTTTTGCCTGGTACCGGCTGTGCATCTAGCATGGGAGGCAGCCCGAAAAGGTAATTGCGATCGGCCAATGCTACCTCAACCAGTGTGCGGATGCGTTGCTGAAGAGTAGTCATATCTACAATGTCGGCACGACGTGCTTCAGGATTGACTTTCATCGATTTCACTTTCCCATCTTTGAATTCGCATTCAACAGTAGTGTTGTAGGCTGCATGCAATTTGAACGATACATCCCAGTTTTCAGGCCATGCCGGCAGCAGAATTATTTTCCTTCCGCTGCTCTGCAACAGCATACTCTGCAATGCGTTGGCACTAACTCCGCCATGATCATTGTCAGGCGTATAATCCATCTTTGTTTCCCAGAATGCGGGAAACCGGGCCCGAGGATGATTAGGAACAGGAGGTTCCATTTTTTCATTTGTAATTGTAAAGTTAGGAAGACGGTCATCAAAGTTGATGCTCACAAGACGTGCCGCCTCGCGTGGCAATCCGAGATATGCTGCCCAGACAGGAGCTGATTGCCATCCTCCGGTTTCCCAGGTTTGAGTATCCGGCGTTCCATCGAGGCTCAGTTGCCTGACGTGGAACGACTGCCGTGCGTTTGAAAGAAAGGCATTGTTTACCAGGTCTGTTTGCCGGAACGGCCAGACCGCATACAACTCTGGTGTTTCACAGATAAGCCGACCTGAATATTTTAATCCTGGTGCAAGCAATTCCAGTCCCCTGATCTTCCTGGATGAAACTTCGGGCATCTTCTCCAGTAACTTTGTCCAATGAACCTTGCGTTCTTCTCCTATCAGTTTCACGTCAAATGACAGCAGTTTTGTCAGCAGGTACCGCAAACCGGATACCTCGGTCACCGGATTGGTCACAGAGGAGTAAGTTTCTGTCACCCCTGCCGGTTCCATAATCATCCTGCCATCTTTATCTCTTTTCGGGAAATGAAGTTCATAGAATTTGATGAACTCATCGGCACACGGCAATAAAATCTCCTCTACAAACTTCTGATCCCCGGTATGCTCATAATATTCGCACATCATAGCGGTGATTTCAATAGTTCCAAGAAAATGATGTTTTAAATGGTCCGGAAGGTCATTAAATACGGAAACTCCCTTCCAGAAAATCCCCTCGGTCATAAATGACCCTTCATGTCCAAACCATTTCATTGAACGGTCCCTGCCGATCTCCAGTGATCCGTATGCAAGCTTGAAGGCCGGCATCATGGCATCGTAATCTCCGCGGGCGAGCATCGACCAGACAGGTTGCCGGGTGTTCTGCCAGAAGAATGGAAGACCCAACCAGTCGCGAAAGTCGGCGTTGACCGCATTGACCCGGGTACCAGTGTTAATAAACTGGTGGGTTCCTGCCGGCATATCCATGGTGAAAATCGAGCCGTTAAAAGGTGGAGGGACCTCGCCACGGCTGGCAGCAGCCTGACAAAAACGTTCCAATGCATAACGCTGACTGATTTGGAAGACATTTTGAGCAGCATCAACTTCCATCAATCCACCATATGCTTTCGTTCCCTGATGGAATTGGGTGAACCTGGCATGGTCTAAGTTAAATTTCCCTGTATCGCCTGAGGTGATGTTAATATAACTTCGGTTCCAAAATGATTTCCAGTAAGCACAATGTCCTGTCCAATCGGATATAACCGGCTCTGAAACCTCGTTTAACCATGCCTGTAAATTTTCAGGTTGCGATGAGTTAACACTAATCGAACAGTCAAATGTGGTAGTTTTTCCCTTAGAGTTCAGTGTGGTTGGATCTTTACGGATAAACCCTTTTCCAATTAATAACGCCCCTGAAGTGCGGTGTAAAATCGGATCTTTGGTACGGGCAACCATCTCAGGCGAGTTTTGCTTTCTGATGTTTTCACCCCAAACTGTTGACTGGTTGCGGTAACACCAGGCCAGACGATCTTTATTGTCGTTAAAAAGCACACCGACCGTGCCTTCCGTAGGCAATGGCACATCAGCATTCATCAATGGCCGAAGCAGCTCCAGGGTAATGGATGCAGATCTTGGTATTTTGCTTTTCCCTTCGATCCTGATTATCGGGTTGTTGGCATCGACCCAGAGACGGAAATTTACATCACCGGCTTCCACCAAAACCGAGGCATCCACCAAATTAAGTGTCTGTTTAAATTTTTCGGGCAGCAGTGCCGGCTCCATTTTTATCCTGATGCGCCCCAATTTCGGAAGCAGATGTCCTGAATCAAAAGCATCAACTTTGCTAATGTAAAACAACAGGTCACCGTTTTTCTCAACCCAAACATTGAGTCCGATATCGCCGTTTCCCAACGGCATTGAGCCGAAAGAGTCTTCACTCGGAGTATCCCAAACGACATTATATTGAGATACATTATTGTTTGGTTGTGAAAAACCTGCAATGCTTAGCAACAGGCAAAAACAAATAATTCCAAAATGAGTGTTCATTTTAATATTTTATTGATTTATTTCTTTGTATCCACACGCTCTTTTGTTTGCTGCCTCCCATAAGAATGGGAATGGATATCAGACTGATAAAGGCATAGAGGCTTTTCATGGTTGACAGGTTTTAAATGACATTATCGATGAGATCATGGAAAATTAAAAAAAATTTTCACTATGAATTCAGTTTTTTCAGAAATTATGTTCTTTTAATCGGGATTCCGCTCGATTCTGAAATTATCATCAATATTGCCGGTTATTTCAAACATACCCTCAACAGGGGAAGCTCAACCTTCGTCCTCCGATGCAAATCCCGAGCCTGTAGAGGGATAGCGTAGGAGGGCTTTTTTAATTATAAGGAGGGACGGATTACTCCGCAAATTATCATGGCAGTATCAGAGAAGTGTCAAACTGCATTAAAAGTTTTTTTGCTATCTTTTCTTATGCAGCAGATACCTGTCTGTCCACCCGCCCCCATGTCAACACATAACCTATACTGTGATTCGTGGTTTAATGTGCATATAAGTCGTTTTCTTGGAGGCATAATAAAGTCCGTAAATATTTTTAATCATCTATTTTGAAGTTATTTTACTTCAAAATTATCAAAATCGACCAGGTGAAAGCTAGTTCCCAGTCCGGCCATACCATGAGTGTAAGTTGTATCGCTGATTTCAGTCACTACCTGCCCGTTAATTATTGCCTTGAGTTTATCTCCTTTTGCGTTAAGAAGCATTGATTGCCAGTTGTTATTATTTAATTCAATTAACCCTGATGCCAGTCTTTTATTGGATGCCGACAGTTCCCATTTTCCTGATGATTCAAGTTTCATGATGTAAGCTTGAGGTAATCTGCTTGATCGGCTCATTTCAGTCGCCCGTGAAAAAATCGTAGCATAGCTGAAGGGCTCAGAAAAGAGGATTTCGCAGCTTACTGAATAATCAGTCCATGACTGATCTCCCACTACAGTTTGGTTAAAAGAAGTTTCTGAACCCCATTCGATGCCCCTGCGGGTTATTACCTGACGAAGACAATTACCTTGCTGATCATTCCGCCGGACTACAACAAATGCACCTCCCTGATCAGAGAAATATTTCGGAGTAGCCATCAGTTTTTCATCTTCAAACCCGGCGTTAAATGGAAAAGGAAAAGGGTTGTTTGCAGGCGGAATAGCAATTGCTTTTTGTTGGCCGGTCGTTGTCGTTAAGGTATAAAGTGCCTTGGGTTGAAGGATTACTGTAAATTCGTTATTACGGACTGATATAGGTGCCAGTTGTTCAAAAGCACCACCTTTGACGATTGTGCACCAGACAAAAATCTTTTTTACAACGGTATTTTTATTTATTTTGAATGTAACTGTCTGATTCTGTTCTGCATCCATTGTTTCGACAACAACGCTGAAATCTGGTTTACCGGATGATGATACCAGCGTCACATAACTTCCTTTGTTTTCCAGGTAGCCACACCCGGAATCAATGTATTTCCATCCCGGTTCGGTAAACTGCGTTGTATGTGCGGCTGCCCAAACTGCAGGTTCAACATCATAATAGCCTGACCAGGGAGTATTTGCGGTCATCAATCCGGAGTTGGGAAGCGATAGATTGCTGAAATATGAAGTGATCAGGCTCCATGTGACATTTTTTGTCATTCGTCCTTCAATATAGTCACGGTTGTACATTTTTGCCAGATACACAAATCCTGTCCAGTCGCCTTTCCATGGTCCACCTTCGGTGTTCCAGATTGGGATACCGAAACTTTTTGCATTGTCACTGCTGTTATATGCCATGTCGCGTTCGATATAGTGATCACCAATCACGGAAATGGCTTTTCGGAGTTCAATGTCTTGTTTCATGTCATCAGCAATCAGCCACTTATCCTGGCCGTTGGATTGGTCTGCCGCAATAATCTTAACTTCATTCAGTCCGTTTTCATCCAACGCTTTTCGAAGATTTTTGATGAATTCAATGTTGTACATCCTTTCGTTCCAGATTCCGGTAAAGTCGATATTCAGATTGTGATACTTCTTGGCGCCTTTGATAAAAGCAATGATGTAATTGATATTATCCTGTGAATAATAATTCCCATCACCTATCCAGCCGGGCACACCCCACTCCAGGCAATCGAGATAAATGCCCGGATTTCTTTTTTTTGCCTCCTCCATAAGCCACCATTCATAGCCACGGCGAAAATACTCCGGTTTGGGATTTTCAAATTCTTCCCGGGTGCGGGCATGACTGGGTTCAGTTCCATCGGTGGAGTTCACATCACCCCCAATTTCGACTTTCAGATGTTGCAGACTTGCCCCATATTTTGGCTTAAAAAGAATATCAAGAATCTGACTGCGGTAGGGCTCAGGGTAATCGATTAACAATCGCGTAGAAGCGCCGGCACTCAGAGCTCCGATACCTTCGTAAATTCTACCTGCATCATTAGGATTTATTTCAACCATTTGTTGGGATAATGCAATTAGGGAGCCCATAACAAAAATTGAGAGGACACTCATTCTTCTATAATATCTCATAGTTTCCATAATTATAAATATTTAAAAAATAATGTTTTTAAAGCCCACTTGAATCCACGAATAAATCTTTAATCATATCCTCGGTAAAAACGGCAGTCGTATTAAATGCTGCAGAAGCTGCATATTTCAGTAAACTGTAAGGCAACTGTCACGCGGCTCAGGGAACATGAATAACGTTGATAAGTGCATAGAATAAGTTCAGGTTAACGGATGTAGTTCGACATGAGACTTCATTCCTGGCACTTCAAGCCAAATGAAGTCCATTATATTATGGTTAGTGATTATTTTTAAAAGCATGTGCTAAATCCTAATAAACTTATAGGTCTGGGGATCAACTTGTTTTGTGGATTTATAAAGTGAGTATCATTTTTATCAGTTCCCTTTTCTAAATAAATAGAAGATTCAAGGTCAACATACAAATTTTTAAAAAGCCGGTATTTAACACCAAATCCCGGTTGAACAAATATTCCAATACCATCTATGCTAAATGATTCAGTGATAATAGCACCAATACCTCCCTGTTTATCTGAATAGGTCCCCTTGAAGTTTGTCTGTGACAATCCAAGATCAAAAACTGCCGAGAGCTTTATCCTTCTGTTAATCAGATATTTTTCAGCACCAATAAAGTATTTATTATTAGAAAAAGTTCCATCAACTTCTTCAAAAGCATCAATAGTGTTTGTTCTGAACAGATAATTTTTTTTGAAATGTTCGTATTTAATTCTTAGAGAAAATTCTTCAAAGTGAAATCTGGCGAAAAAGGAAGGATTAAAGTCAAGATTGTAATCATTAATATTGACAGGAAGGAGGTGATCGTTATAATATATCCAGTTTTTATTAAAACTGGCAAAATCAATACCCAGTTCAAATTTTGAGGTCATCTCGTACCGGTCCTGTGCTGTCAGGTTTTGAAATATTCCAAATAATAAAAACAAATAAATGATAGAGAATTTCAAAAAAGTCATCTTAATGAAGGCTAGGAGTTCTGATTAAAGATATTGATCAAACAAAAATTGTACCAGCTTCTTCATGAGCGGTCGTCAAAATCCTGGTTTTAGAACTATCTAACACGCAGATAATTATTATTTGTGTTGTTGTCCGCGTATTAGTCCCTATTCTACTTTTACCATGATTTGCAACTTAAATTGCGAGGTTGTACCGTTTTTTTGGATTACCTGTCCCAATGCATCAGCAGACAGGTGTTGGAGGCACTTGTGTTTGCTCTTAGTATTATTCCAATAGAAAACTTCCGGGAGCATAGGCATGTAAATCGAACAACAGCCTGCCTCCTGTTATTTTTACAGGTTCTCCTATAATTTCGCCCCGAAGGTTCACCGGTATAGCAATGTTAAACTTCTCTCCTGCAGGTAATTGAACTTCAAGTTTGCCAGTTGTGCCACCCTGTTCCCAAACACGCAATATTGTTCCATCGCCGTCAGGGTTCGGGCCAAAAGCGGTGACAGCTACACCCTTGCGCGAAAGAGAAATTCCTTGCTGTGTAACCGGTAACTTACCGTTCTTCACTTTGGAACAGGCTACTTGCATCGGTACACGTGTCTCAATGCCTGGAGTATAAAGCGAACTTTCCGGGGTGAATTTTTCAAAAGCCCATATACTCACACGGACGCTCATGCGCTGCCCGTTACCAATCCACGCAGGGAAGTTGGTACGCCAGTGGTTATTATACAGGTTCAGATAGACGTACGGTTTCACAGGTTCATAACGTTTGTCAAATTTGTACTCTCCAGGCTCTCCCAGGCTTACTAATGGTGCATCCGGTGAACAGATTCCGAAGCCAGCTCCTGTTGCTTTATTATACACAGCGACACCATTATTGACCCACCAAAGGTGGTAATTGGCATTGTCCACAACCATATCTGTTACAGGATCAACATCAGCGCCCAACCGGCCGAGACGGAACTTAGGGTTATCGCACTTAAATGGAAGGCATATCCACGCTGCTTCCGGCCACGAGTCGGGTTGTTTCTGCCAGCTTACCTCAAGGCAGGCTACGGGAATAAAGCCTGAAAGCGTCAGCGAGATTGTAACCTTTTGAGGTTGTCCCAGCCCCTGGATTGTACCTGTCATAACTGCTTTAACATCTATTGCCGATCTTTCCAAGGTAAGAGTCATGTCTTCAGGGAGTGCAGAGCTATATGCAACATCCTGTGGCATATCATAAGCAGCGAAACAAAACTTATGCGCATTATATTGGGGATAGAGCGATCTGGCTATCCAATCGTATATTTGTTTATAGCCGAATCGCTCGTAAAAATATTGACCGAAACCCTGCGGGGAATCTGCATCAACCATCTCTTTCCCGGTTCTTTTGTCAATTAAACTGGTTATCCGACCACGTTTGGCATCAATTGTTGCCTTAAAAAAGGGACTCTCAATCGAACCCGAATTTTTATCTGCAATCAATTCAGGGTCAGCAACCTTTTCTTTGGAAGCTACATAGGTACGATATCCCATGGGAGGTATGTCCTTAACAACAAAGCGCGACATAGGAGCTTTGTCTTCAATTGCCGGATATTCATGTGCAACTGCAACTGCCGGACCGCCATCTACCGGTTTAATCGAGACAAAATCGTTTCCGAATATCAGTCGCGTATCAAGTTCAATTTCTCCGTCGCGCGTCCAGGGCAACGGGTTGTACACAACAATGCGATTTTCGTCAAAATTAACATTGTCGGCAAGCGATGCCACAGCATCATTGTATGGGTTGGTAACCAGCTTCTTAACATTGTTTATATAATCAGCGTGATCTTTCCACGACTCTTCCATCAATTTAAATTGTGGAGGCAATCCTCTTTCCCACAATTCATCCCAGGCTTTTCCATATGGTACTTTAAGGTAATGCTGATTCGCAAGACCCCAGGTATGTTCACTGTAAAGAAGGCTTTGTTCATAAGCATCGGCAGTTATCCTGCGCAGATCGGGACGATAAATTCCCCAGATTGATTCCAGAGTTGAGAGCTCATCCATCCCTCCGATCGAAGGCCTGATATTCAGAGCCAGTTTGCTCGCCTCCGGCATACTCATAGTACCATGAATCCATGGATCTCCAATATCGCTTCGTACCACCGGCAGTTTGCTCAGATCCTCCTTGAGGATCATTTCGGCAAAATCATCCATCCTGCCAACTTTTGCGTTTATACCACGGCTTTTATAAAACTCAAGGTCTTTTGCAACTGTTTCCGGATTGGGAGGACCCTGGTTATCACCAGTCATGTTAATGTAAACCCATGTTTTATATGGCCAGTTCGCAGGAGGAAGAACACTGCTGCCATAACCGTTATTATAAAGTGTGAGGAGACGGGATCCATCCGGCCCTTCCCACCAGAAGAATGGTGGCAAGCCAAGCTCCAGGTTTACCACCGGGCCGCCCATGTGATAAAATTTAATACCGGCATGTGTAAAAAGTGTAGGTATAAACCATGATTGACCCGGTACATCACTCATTTTTGCGCTGGTTGAAAGTGGCTGTCCAAACTTACGTGCCAGAGCTGATGATATATTAAGTCCTCGTACCATATCCTCAAGGTCGGAAGTTTCAGAGTGCATAGTAAACGGAAAGGCATGAATAGCAAGGTTCCCGTCAGAAATAGCCTTTTCAAGTTTTTTCTTACGCTCAGGTGCCTGCCCTTCCCATAGAATCTGCTTCATCGGCCAGCCTGAAAGTGTCCAGACAAACTGCTTATCCTTCGGCTGACTACTGTTTTTATCGATGGCATCGAGGACACGATCTGCCATCGAAGTGCGATAATCATGCAGAACTTGTTGTACTGTCTCAGAATAACCTATATCGAAATGTGTTTTATAAACGATAATAACATTTTCAACACCCGGCTTTTTTGTGGTGATTTTCTTGTTTCCTTGTTCTCCAATCGTCGATTTAGTACCGGTCAACGTTGATTTTGTATTGTAATTCTGCGCTTCAGCTTGTGAAACAAATATTAAACTAAGAGCAAGTACTACTGATCTGCCAATATTTCCCATAGTTTTCCAGTTCTTAATTTTTCTTTTTTAATATAATCAAATATCCCTTCTTTCCGGGAATGGTCATATTATCTAACGAGACATCTGTTTTTTCAGTCTGGAAATCTTTTAGTTCAGGAATAAAAACATCTGATTTCCCGGGATTAAGTCCAATTCCGACCCAATCAACTTTCAATGTTGCCTTTTCATCTTTTACACTCCAGTTTGCCACAGATATAATTACTTCATCTGCACT
>Ga0182021_10000833_pt1 | contig 34610 bp, 31 predicted proteins | sample 612E3MmetaG_FD_120493 | JGI IMG/M metagenome (GOLD analysis project Ga0182021, IMG submission 120493) | Permafrost microbial communities from Stordalen Mire, Sweden - 612E3M metaG (Illumina Assembly) | ecosystem: Environmental > Terrestrial > Soil > Wetlands > Permafrost | place: Sweden... | reverse complement strand
TGCTCCCCTTGGTCACGCCCCGGGCGATCAAGGCCGAACTGCCGAATCCGCCGGAGGCGACGCGAACGGTCGTGGAGACCCGCCAGGCGATCCGCGACATCTTGAGCGGGAAGGACCGGCGGCTTATAACCGTGGCGGGCCCCTGCTCCATACACGACCCCGCTGCGGCCCTTGACTATGCCCGGCGCCTCAACGCGCTCCGCGTCGAACTGAAACGTGAGCTGCTCGTTCTCATGCGCCTGTACTTCGAGAAACCGCGCACCACGGTCGGCTGGAAGGGACTGATCTACGACCCTCACATGGACGGTTCGTCCGACATTGCCTTCGGCCTCCACACGGCCCGCCGGTTGCTGCTCGAAGTCAATGCCCTGGGATTGGGCGTGGGCAGCGAGATGCTGGACCCGATCGTTCCGCAATACACCGCCGATCTCGTGTCCTGGGTGGCGATCGGCGCCCGGACGACCGAGTCGCAGACGCACCGCCAGATGGCCAGCGGGCTGTCCATGCCGGTCGGCTTCAAGAACCGCACCGACGGCAACGTCCAGGTGGCCGTGGACGCCATGGAATCCGCGCGGCACCCGCACAGTTTCCTCGGGATTGACGAGGACGGGCGGATCGCCGTGGTGCGCACCGGCGGCAACGAATGGGGCCACCTGATTCTGCGCGGCGCCCGGGGCGAACCGAACTATGACGCCGCCAGCGTCGCCGATGCCTGCGGCCGCCTGAGCGTCGCCGGCCTTCCTCCTCTCGTGATGATGGATTGCAGCCACGGCAACGCGGGCAAGAAGTTCAGCGCCCAGGAAGCCGTGTGGAGCAGCGTGCTGGAGCAACGCGCGGCCGGCAACCGCGCTTTGGTCGGGTTGCTGCTCGAGAGCAATCTGAAGGAAGGCAACCAACCGATCCCCGCCGACCTGACGGATTTGCGCTACGGTGTATCCGTCACCGACGAATGCCTGGGCTGGGCCGCCACCGAACGCCTGCTCCGCCAGGCGGCTACCGTGATGCGGAAGGCGCGGCCTGGTTCCGGATCGAGACTGGCCCGCCTGCGGCCACACCGGTGCATCGTAGGCGACCCGGAGGACTTGGTGAATAGCAACGTTCGGATAGATTAGCGTCATCACTATCGTCGTTTCCGCTGCTGTTATGACGGAACTGCCGTCGTTTTGGCGTTTACTTCCAAGACCGCTCATGACAATCTTCTGTCATGCAAACAACAAACAGGCTATTGCCCTGCCCCAAGAAGAGCTTCTTCCTCTTCGGACCGCGCGGCACCGGAAAATCAACTTGGCTCCGGATGCAGATGCCGGAGGCCTATTTCGTGGACTTGCTGTCGCCGGATATCTGCCAGCGTTTCTCCGCGAGCCCTGATCGGTTGCGCGAACTCGTGGCCGGAAATGCGGATCGCCGAACCTTCGTGCTGGACGAGATCCAGCGCGTGCCTGCTCTGCTGAGCGTCGTCCATCAACTCATCGAAGCCGACCCCGAACTGCGCTTTGTCCTGACTGGCTCCAGTTCGCGAAAGTTGAAGCGGGCGGGCGTGGACCTGCTGGCGGGCCGGGCGCTGCTGACAACGTGCCACCCCTTTATGGCGATAGAACTGGGCGACGCCTTTGCGCTTGAGGAAGCGCTTCGAGTCGGACTGGTGCCGCTCGTGCTGGCAGCCGACGATCGTGAGGCCGTGCTGCGAACTTATCTGGCGCTCTATGTTCGCGAAGAAGTGCAGATGGAGGGACTCATCCGGAACATGGGCAGCTTCGCCCGGTTCCTCGAAGCCATCAGTTTCTCGCACGCCGCACTACTCAGCGTGGCCGACGTGGCCCGCGAGTGCGCCGTGAGCCGAACCACAGTGGAAGGGTACGTCTCGATCCTAGAGGATCTCCTGATCGCCGTGCGGCTGCCGGTCTTCGCCAAACGGGCCAAGCGGCAACTGGTCAGCCATGACAAGTTCTACTTCTTCGACGCGGGCATCTACCGGGCGCTTCGCCCAAAGGGGCCTCTGGACCGACCGGAGGAAGTTGACGGCGCTGCGCTTGAGGGACTGGTGTTCCAGCATCTGCGGGCGTGGAATGACTACTCAGGTCAGCACAGCAAACTGCACTTCTGGAGGACCCGCGCCGGCGCCGAGGTGGATTTCATCGTCTACGGCGAGAACGAACTGGTGGCCCTCGAAACCAAAAACTCCGCCAAAGTAGCCGGGCGCGATCTGCAGGCGCTCAAGTCCTTTGCCGCCGATTACCCCGAGGCGAGGACCGTGTTGCTCTATCGAGGGTCCGAACAATTCCTTCGGGATGGAGTTCTTTGCGTACCGTGCGAACGTTTCCTGAAAGCCCTGCGCCCCGGTCAGCCGCTGCCGGACACGGCTTGGCGCAGCACGGGGCTCGCCTGAAGGGCTCACCCTATTTCCTCCATCTCAACGACGCCACTTTGTACGTCCAACGGCCGGCCAGCCTCACCGGCGTGACCATGGTGCTCTGCAGATTGGAGTACATGTCCGCCGCCATGTAACGCATCGCGTCCCGCGCCGAAAACGCCTTGGGGTCCTCGATCCCGCGCAGCCAGAAGAGCGCCGCCAGCCGGAACACAGCGGAAATCAGAAACAGAATCCCGTGATACGTCAACAGGACGCCAAAGAAGGTCCCCTGCCAGCCGGCCAGCCCCTTGGCCAGCGCGCCGCCGAACAGTCCGCTGAGCGTGCCCGCGATGGCCACGACGACGCTGTTGACCGCGACATAGGCCGTGTTCTGCCCCGCGCCGCGGCGCAGCCCCACCAGTCCCAGCAGGATATTGTACGAGGCCAGATCGACCCCCGGCCAGGCGAACGCCGCCAGCAGTACGCCGAGATATCCCGGAAAGATGTGGTCTTTTGTGACCAACACCCACACCGCGCCGCCATGAATCACGCCCGCTCCGGCGATCAACGCGACGGGCTTGCGGCCCAGCCGGTCAATCATTCGCCCCCAGAAGGGCAGGCCGATCAACGCCACAATCAGCGGTCCGGTGATGAGCAGCAGGTTCGCCTGCGTATTCGTCGCCTTGAGGACGTCAAAGGCATAGAGCCAGGCGAATTGTCCAATGTAACCCGTCGAGAAGGTCAGGGTCGCCGTGAATCCGATGTAATACCGGAACGAGCGATTCCGCAGCGGCTGCAAGAACAATTCCCGAAAGCCGAACCGAACGTTCCGGGGGTGCTCGTTGCGGTCCGGAATCGCAAGAAAGAACAGGATGTCCAGGACGCCCAGGATGGACGCCACCGCCAGCAACGCGCCGATCATGCGGCTCAGCGCCAAGCCGCTGCGGGATTCCGCCCAGTCCAGGGCGAGTCCGGCGCCAACCGTCATCACCAGGTTGACGATCTGGCCCGCCTGGCTGCGCCGCGACACGTAGCGCCCTCGAATCCGGGCCGGGATGAGGTCCACGAGCCACGAGAACCACGCGGGCGCCGTCAACTGACTCGCGACCGAGGAAAGCCCCATGAGAAGAATCAAGCCGAAGGGCAGCGCGCCCTTCGGAAGAACCCACGGGATCAGGGCGATCACGAGCCACAGTAGACGGTGGACGAGATTGGCCGCGATAAAGATCTTCTTGCGATGACCGAATCGTTCGACGAACAAGCTGGCCGGCAACTGGGCAAGGGCGGCGACAAAGGGCAGCGCCGCCAGGATTCCGAACCCGAATTCGCCAAGTCCCACCTGCTTGGCGTACCGGGTCAGCGTGGCGCCGCCGGTAAGCGACATCCACGCGGCTCCGAACCACCACGCAACAAACACACGCCGCAGGGTCCAGCGCAAATCGTAGTCCACCTCGCTCGAACTCGACATCTACGGTCTCGCTGGCTTATCGATCTGCTGCCGGAGTTGCTCCGGAAGTCGTTCCCATAGGTGCGGATGCGCCTCCACCAATCGCGCGATGTCGCCCAAGTCTTTGATCCTTTTGCTCTGGCGGCGCTCGGAATCGCGCCACGCACAAACCTTGCCCGCCAGGGTATCCTCCAAGGATGCGACCCTCAGGGGAATCCCGTGGACGTCCGCAGGAACCGATCGAACTGGAAACTCCCGGTAGAACTCCTCGGTACTCAGTTGAATGCTGACTTGCGACTTGCCCGTGAAATTGATCGTCCACTCGTGCTGCTCGGATTGGAATCCCGCGCCGCAAATCGCCGCGCGCGCCCGCTCGACCTGATCGGTGGCGACGACAAGATCCACGTCGCGCGTAACCATCGGCTCCGACGCCCAATGATTGACGGCCACACCGCCGATGGCGCACCAAGCCACTTCCGCACGCTCCAAAGCGGCAACAGCGCGCGTGACATCGTCCGCGCCTCCGGCTGTCTGCCAATCGTAAAACTGCCTTCCAGTCATGCTTGGCAATATATCCCATCCCTCCGCCGCGGGGAATCCTTTTTGCGGGTTCATCCCCGTTGATGACCCATCTTGCGTACGCGCCGGTCCACAGGAACGGACTGGGCCTGTGGACGACTTTGGCGGGCGCCTTGCACACCGATGTATTCCGCCGTGGACTTGAAGGGCGGTTTTGAGATAATCCGCCGCTATGGTTCATGACGCAGACACGATAGCGGCGATTGCCACGGCGGCCGGCGAGGGCGCTATTTCCATTGTTCGGGTGGCGGGGCCGGACAGCCTTCGAATTGCCGATCGCATCTTTCGCGGCGCCGGCGATCTGCCGTCGAAACGGCCGACGCACACCTTTGTCCATGGCCGGATCGTGAGTCCTTCCGGCGGCGCCGAGGTTGATGAGGTCATCTTGCTGATCTATCGCGCTCCACGCAGCTACACCCGGGAGGACACGGTCGAAATACAGGGTCATGGCGGCACAGCGGCGGCCCGCCGGATTCTCCGGGCAGCTCTCGATGCTGGGGCGCGGCCTGCGGAACCGGGCGAGTTCACCAAGCGGGCTTTTCTGAACGGACGTATAGACCTGTTGCAGGCCGAGGCGGTGCTTGACTTGATCAGAGCCCGTTCCGACCGCTCGGCCACGGCCGCCCTAGAACAGCTTGACGGAAAGCTAACCCATTCTTTTGAAAGCATTTACAACGGTTTGATTGGCGTTGCATCCGACATCGAGGCGACCTTGGATTTCGCCGATGATGAGATCCCTGAAGATGTCTTGAACAAATCTGTGCACCAACTCATGGCTGTTCGACAGGACCTTAAGCGCCTTCTCTGGACGTGGGATGAGGGGAAAATTCTGAGAGATGGCGCCTTGGCTGTCATCTTTGGGAAGCCGAACGTCGGGAAGTCTACCCTGCTGAATGCCCTGCTTGGATCGAACAGGGCCATTGTCACGCACATACCCGGCACAACACGCGACGTCATCGAGGAGTCTATGATCGTGGATGGTTTTCCTATCCGAATTGCCGATACGGCTGGAATTCGTCCGACCAACTGCGAGATCGAGAATGAAGGGATCAAAAGAGCCAAGGATCTGATGCTCAAGGCCGACATTCTATTATACATGATTGATGCGTCGCAACCTTTTACCGAAGAAGATGTTGCGCACCTTGATGAGTGGCCTGAGAATAAATGCATTTTGATTCGTAACAAAACGGACCTTGGCCTTGACGCCACGCAGGAGAAAGCCCTCAAGTCGAAGAAGGTGATCCTGAGCAGTCTGGTGAACGGACTTGGAGTTAAGGAGATTAAGGAGGCGATTCTGGGTGTGCTTGGCGCTCATCCATCCGCTCAGCCTCATGCCGGAATTTCAGAACGCCACCGCCATCTGCTTACTGTCGCGGCGGCAAACGTGAGGGAGGCGGAACGGCTGATGTCAGAGACGCAACGGGAACCTGTTCTTGCAGCAGCGGAGTTGAAGGTGGCGATTGAGACGATTGGAGAAGCGATCGGGAAGAATTATCACGAGTCGCTTCTTGACACCATCTTTTCGAAATTTTGCATCGGAAAGTAGCTGAGATCGGGAATGAGTCCTTTTGATGTTTTGGTCATCGGCGCAGGCCATGCAGGCTGTGAAGCTGCCCTTTCCTCGGCACGTATGGGCAGACGCACCGCACTGCTCACCATGGACACGAATGCGATCTCGCGAATGTCCTGCAATCCATCCGTTGGCGGAATAGCCAAGTCGCATATTGTCTGCGAGATTGAAGCCCTAGGCGGCGAGATGGGGAGAAATGCAGACTACACGGGTATTCAGTTCAGAACTCTGAATACAAAGAAAGGCCCTGCGGTTCAGGCATTCCGGATACAGTGCGACAAGGCCGCTTATGCGGCCAGGATGACCGCTATCCTTCAACATACTCGCCATCTGCGCATTCTATCAGGAACCGTCGTTGATATCTGGATGAACAGAGGCACGCTTGGAGGCGTTCTATTGACCGATGGAACCAGAATCGAGTCCAAGACGGTTGTCCTGACTCCTGGAACGTTTCTTCGTGGCGTCATTCATATTGGGAAGAAGTCCTTTCCCGGAGGCCGGAAAGGAGAATCCTCCGCCGATCGGCTCACGTTCAGCCTTCAGAAACTCGGATTCAGACTCGAACGACTCAAGACAGGGACTCCTCCGAGATTGCACAAGGACAGCATTGATTTCTCCAAGATGACTCCTCAGGATGGCGAGAATCCACCGTCATTCTTCTCGGAAGCCGCACGAAAAGATTGGCTCTTGTTCCACGTGGAACAAGAGCGGATAGACGACGTCCTCCTTCAGGGCATGTTCCACGTGGAACACTTGTCGTCTGAGATGCGAAAGTGGCTCCCGGGATCAGATCAATCGCCCTGTTTTATTACCCATACAACAGCGAAAACGCATGAGATCATAAGACAGAATCTATCTGAAAGCGCAATGTATGGCGGCAGCATTACAGGAACCGGTGTGCGGTATTGTCCATCCATCGAGGACAAGATCGTGAAGTTTGTCGGAAGGGACAGCCACCATGTATTCCTCGAGTCCGAGGGACGGGATTCGGTCGAAATCTATCCCAATGGTACATCCAATAGCCTCCCAGAGGATATCCAAGTTGTCATGATCCGGTCTATCCCTGGGCTTGAAAGGGCCGAATTCACGAACTTTGGATATGCGATTGAATATGACTTCGTTGATCCGACACAACTTCGGCATACCCTAGAGTCGAAAGACGTGGACGGATTGTACTTCGCCGGTCAAATCAATGGAACAACGGGCTATGAGGAAGCTGCAGGGCAAGGTTTCGTCGCCGGCGTGAATGCGGCGAGAAGATGCTACGGCGAAGATTCTTTCGTGCTGGGTCGGCATGAAGCCTACATCGGCGTTCTCATTGACGATCTGGTGACCAAGGGAACGAATGAGCCTTACAGAATGTTCACGTCGCGCGCAGAGCACAGACTGATGCTTCGACAGGATAACGCGAGATTCAGAATGTTGCCATTTGCAGAAAAGATCGGGATACTCTCGCCTGAAGAAACGAACGAAACCGCTCGCCTGGGGGTCGCAGTAAAGGATGAGCTTATGCGTCTTGAAACGACTAAAGTTGACGGTCAGTCCCTTATTCAATGGCTGAGGCGGCCGGAAGTCAAGTACCGTGATCTTCCGTGCCGTGCCGTGACGGATCCCATCGTGATCGAACAAGTCGAGATTCTCTCCAAGTATGCGGGCTATATTGCGCGCGAGCGGCAGCAGGTCGAAAAAGCTATCGACTTGGAGTCCGAACGCATTCCCGAGTGGATGGACTATCAGGAGATCAAGACACTCCGGTTCGAGTGTCGGGAGAAACTCACGCGGATCAAGCCGGAGACTCTCGGACAGGCGACAAGAATATCCGGAATTACTCCAGCCGACATCGCCATTCTTGCGGTTTCAATCAAACGGGGCCGCACTTGATGATCCGGTTATGTCGAGGAAAATAGTTCATTCTTATTATTCTTTAGTAGTTGCAACACATTGTTAATTAGATAGTTGTACAATCTTATTGCATTCGATAAAGATCGTGATAGAATCCATTCCAGTGAAAGTCAGGCTTGGCAGGAACAGCTCAGAAAAGAGTGGATCCGTCATTACGGGCCGACCGGACTGGGCGCGGAACCTGGTTCGCTGGTTCGAGAGCGGACACAGACCCATGCCTTGGCGAAGCGATCCTACGCCCTACAAGGTTTGGATCAGCGAAATCATGCTCCAGCAGACGCAAGTGGCCACCGTCATCCCGTATTTCAATCGTTTTGTGGCGCGCTTCCCGAATGTTCGGTCACTCGCTGAGGCCCTGCAGCAAGACGTTCTCCGCGTCTGGGAGGGGTTGGGATACTATTCCCGAGCCCGGAATCTCCAAAGGGCGGCGCAAGCGATTCTCTCGCGTCATGAAGGCAGGATCCCCCGCTCTCCGGACGAACTCCTGGATCTTCCGGGGATCGGTCCGTACACGGCCGCCGCTATCGCCAGCATCGCCTTCGGGGTTCCGGTTGCCGTTGTGGACGGCAACGTGTTGCGGGTGTTCTGCCGGTTCTGGGCCATCGCGCGGCCCATGCGCGACCCAGCCGTGGCCCGAACGCTTCGTGAGCGGCTTGACGGCGTTATCCGCCATTTCTCCCCGTCAGTCTTCAATCAAAGCCTGATGGAACTTGGCGCCACGATCTGTCGTCCTCGGAGTCCCCTATGTGCGCGGTGCGTTCTCTCCGGCGACTGTCGCGCGTTTCGCGAATCGCGAACGGCGTCCCTTCCTGTATCCTCCAGGGCGGCGCGCATTCCGCACCGGAGAATCGCCGTCGGCGTCGTTTGGAAAGGCGGGCGCGTCCTGATTGCCCGCAGGAGCGAGGACCGGATGTTGGGCGGATTATGGGAGTTCCCTGGCGGCAAGATCGAACGGGGCGAGACCGCCAGGGAGGCCGTCGTCCGAGAGATTTGGGAGGAAACGGGACTGCGCGTGCGGCTCGGCGAGCCGTACGTAACGGTGCGGCACGCCTACTCGCATTTCCGCATCACAATGACGGCATTTCGTTGCGACTGGCTATCCGGACGCGCCAAGCCCAGGGATTCGGACGAGTTGCAATGGGTTCTTCCGGAGCGGTTGAAGGACTATCCCTTCCCCCGCGCCAATCGCACCATCACGCAACACTTGACCTCACATGCCTAACCGTCCTCCTGCTTCACGTCGGGGCGCCGCGGGAGACGCGCCGCCCGCGGCGCTCCGACCCGGAAGAGCGACATCTCGCTCGGCCGTTCTGGCGATCCTGTGCGCGACGACTCCGGCCGTTCTCCTCGCGGAGATCCAGATTGATATCGGGCCTCTCATGGACATCGGGAACCAATGGGCCCAGGAGAATCTGCCGCGGGACTGGCTCGATCAACTTCAGATGCCGTCGGAAGACGATTGGCGGGAGTTTTGGAAAGCCTGCGAGAAGGCGCTGGCTTCGGGCGACGTCGAGGATGCCGCCGCGCTGATGCCTTACGCGGAAACCGCGGCGCGCGTGCTGTCCAAGGTTCCCGGCGGGGAGGACTATGCGGCCTGGCTTCAGCAGAGGATAGACTACTTCGAAATTGCCGCCGCCGCCGTGAAGAGCGTGCCGGAGCCTGTGGCGCCGTCCCAACCGGGGCCCGCCGGCGCGCCCCCGTCGCCACGGCCTGTGCGGGGCCGGATCACGATCATGCCCTCGCCCGGCGCGGCGCCGCCGACTCCCGTGATTTCGATTCCCGTGAAACAGCGCCGGCGGGCCGTGGCGATCAGCCCCAATCTGTGGAAGCGCAAGTTGGCGAACCGGCCCGTGCCGGCTTCGGCCCGCGATCTTGTCCCGCAGCTCAAGCGGGTGTTTCGATCCGAAGGGATTCCGGAAAAACTGGTCTGGATTGCGGAGGTCGAATCCTCCATGAACCCCAAGGCCCGAAACCCGAGCGGCGCCGCCGGCCTATTTCAGCTCATGCCGGCGACCGCGCAGCGGTTCGGTCTTCGAACGGCGCCCCTCGACGAACGCAAGCATCCGGAGAAATCGGCGCGCGCCGCGGCGCGGTACCTGAAGTTTCTTTATGGAGAGTTTCACTCCTGGCCCCTGGCCGTCGCCGCCTATAATGTCGGCGAAGGCCGGATCAAGAGTCTGCTGGAGTCGGAGAAAGGCGGATCGTTCGAGGACATCGCTCCACGGCTGCCGATCGAAACGCAGATGTACGTTCCCAAGGTCCAAGCCGTGATTTCCTTGCGGGAAGGCGGGCCGGGCCTCACGGAGTGACTTAAGGATCTCACGAAATCCGCATGGGCATCAGCACGTAAATGAACGGCACATCGCACTTGATGACGCCGGGGCTGAGTTCGTCCGTCAACTCCATATAGATTTCGTCCTGGGTCAGGTGCCGCAACGGTTCCATGATATAATCGGGATTGAAGGCAACGGACAGTTCCTTGCCGGCGTATTTCACGGCCACTGTCTCGTGGGCTTCGCCGAGATCCGGCGAGGACGCGCTGATCTTCAGTTTGTTCTTGCCGAACGTCAGTTTGATGGAACTGGACTTCTCGCTCGTCAACAAAGCAACGCGTTTCAGAGCCGTGAGCAGGCTTTCCCGTTCGACCGGGATGCGTTGTTCCGATTGGGCGGGAATAACCTGACGGAAATTCGGATAGGTTCCCTCGATCAGCTTCGTAATCAGCAAAACGTCATCGAACTCGAAGGCCGCGAGATTCTTCGTGGTGTGGATCTTTATCGTTCCTTCGTTCTTTAGAACCCTCAAGAGCTCGTTGATCGCCTTGGTTGGGACGATCGTGTCTATCTCCGCTTCCTTAGGAAACTCGATTTCATGCTCCGTCAACGCCAGCCGACGTCCATCCGTCGCCACCAGCATCAGCTTGTTGCCTTTGAAGCTCATGAGCGTGCCGTTCAAGATGTACCGGGTCTCGTCCGCTGACGCCGCGTAAGACGTCTTTTCCAACATTTCCTTGAACACCTTCTGGTCCAGGGTGAATGCGTGTCCTCCTTCGTACTTCGGAACCGCGGGGAATTCATCTTCGGGAAGGCCGAGGATTTTGAAGAAGGCCGATCCGCACGTGATGGCGGCCGAATTCTTGTCGTCCACGTCTAATTCTATATTCTCCGCGGGAAGCTCACGAATGATGCTGAGAAGCCTCCGCGCATGCTGGGTTGTGGCGCCTTCCTCCGTTACCTTGGCTTCCACTCCACACCGCATGGTCACTTCCAAATCGGTCGTGGTGAGCCACATCTTGTCTTTGCCGGTCTGGATCAGAACATTGGAGAGAACCGGCAGCGTTGGCCGGACGTTCACGACTCCATGAACCATCTGCAGTCCCGTCATTACCGCATCTTTTCCGATGACGATCTTCATCTTACCTCCTGACTGTTCTCAACAGCGCTCTGATACTGATATTAGAGATATAGAGTAATCTCCGTATTATTATGTCGTGTTCAAAAAGAAGAAACGCCCGGATCGCACTGGAAGCAGGGATCGAAAGAGGTCTGAGATCTGTTGATGAAAGACGTAAACAAAGTGTCAATAACTCCCCAACGCATTCGGCTTCAGACTTATGAACACCATTTCTGCAAGTTATCGTCCGGATTGTCAACTCTTCTTCTCGAGCTGCCGCGAAAGGTGGTTGACCGTTTGACGGAAATCCTCATCCGCCTTCATGCGGCCGTCTATCAACCTGCAGGCATAGAGGATGGTGGCATGAGTTTTGCCGAACGCGCCGCCAATTTCGGGGAGGGAGGCGGACGTCAAGGAGCGGCAAAGGTACATGGCTACCTGGCGGGGCAACGTAATCGCCTGGGGCCGCCGCTTGCTCGTCATGTCCACGAGGCGCACGTCAAAATGATCGGCGACAGTCTTCATAATCTGCTCGAACGTGAGGGCTTCCTGCCGGTCCTGATCCATCATGTCGCGAAGCAAGGGTTCGACATCGCCCTGAAGCGTCAGCGGACGCCCCATCAGCGAGCCATAGGAGATGACCCGGGTCAGGGCGCCTTCCAATCGCCGGATGTTCGATCGGACCGACTTGGCGATATAGAGCAGCAGGTCGTCCGGAAGAGTCATTCCCGCCTGGGCCTGCTTGTTTCGGAGAATCGCAATCCGGGTTTCCAAATCCGGCGGCTGCAACTCAGTGACCAGGCCCCACTCGAAGCGGGACACGAGGCGTTGCTCCAGACCCTGAATCTCGCTTGCCGGCCGGTCGCTCGTCATCACGATCTGCCGATGGGCGTCAAACAGGGCGTTGAAGGTGTGGAAGAACTCCTCCTGCATCCGTTCCTTGCCGGCCAGGAAATGAATGTCGTCAATCAGCAGCAGGTCCATATTACGGAATTTCTTACGGAACTGGACAAGGCTTCTCTTCTGCAAGGCGTCAATGTATTCGTTGGTGAACGTCTCCGAGGAGAGATAGGAGATCCGCGCGTTCGAGTTCCGGAGCACGTGGTGGCCGATGGCCTGCATCAGGTGAGTCTTGCCAAGCCCGACGCCCCCATAGATGAACAGCGGGTTGTAGGCCCGAGCCGGTGCCTGCGCCACAGCCAGGGCCGCCGCATGGCCGAAATTATTCGAGGGACCGATGATGAAGGAATCGAAGGAGAATCTTGGGTTCAAGACCGTTTCCGTCGCCGCCTTTCGCGGCGCGGACTTCCGAGGAGAGGCATTCGGCGGCGCGGCTTCGGCGGGAGGCGTGGGTTTCTGCGCCACCGCGAACTCGATGGCGAGAACGTCGCCGCACACGGACGTGACGGCATTCTGGATCAGCGATAGATAGTTCTCCTCCAGCCAGGTCTGGTAAAAATTGTTGTCCACCGAGAGCGTCAACGTTCCGTCGGCAAAGCGTTGCGGCTCGATCACGTCTATCCACCGGGAGAACACATCGGGATGAAGAAGTTTTCGCAGATGCCCGCACGCGGCGCGCCAAACTTCGGAAGCGTTATTCTCCGTCATAAAAACTCCTCGAAAAGGCGCCGAGAGAGTCTCTCCGCGCGAACTTGAGTGTGCAAAACGCAATTTCGAGCCAACTCAAAAATCTCCAATAATCATGCGGGTTCAATGATGTTCCAACCCCATCCAACCACCCCGTTGACCCCGTGTAACACCCGCATTGTTAACAACTTATTAACAGGTCTTTCGTCTGCTTGTCTTGGACCTGCTAGGGCAGGACAATAGGGAGGAGCGCGAAGGCAGGCAAGTCAAAAGCAGTGAATTCCACCTTTTTTTTTCGTCCTACGAGGGATAGTGGGGGATTAGCATAGAGTGCCCAATGGGTAGTGGGCGTATAAGATTCTCATGAGGCTTGGACCACATCTTGCTAAGGAGTGCCGGCTTGACGCCGAGGGGGAACTCTTGGGAGAGTAGACGTAACGACCTTTTCCTGAAGGGCCTGCAAACATGAAGAAATTAACAGCAGCGAAACTCATCGTCGGAAGACCCTGTATTTCCGCGGATATTCTGTATTCGACCGGCTTCAAAGCTCCGGATGCCGTGGTCTTTCTGGAAGCCGGCGGGACACGCTATCTGGTCGTTCCGCAAATGGAAATCGGGCGCGCCCGCGCGACGAACCCGACCCTTACAACGCTGACGCCCGAAGAATTGGGAGTAGCCCCCGGACGCCGCCGCGACATTGCGCAGTGGGCCGCGGCGTTGCTCAGACGCACCGGCGTTCGGAGCGTCGAAGTGCCGTCGAACTTCCCCCTTGGAGTCGCGCGGAAGCTTGAAGAACGGGGACTTACGGTCAGGGTCTCCACCGAGGCATTCTGCCCGCAGCGCGAGGTGAAGACGGCGGAAGAGCTTAACAAGATGCGGAGCGTGCAATCCTCCGCCGTTCGGGCCATGAAGGCGGTATTCCGTTCGATCCAGGCCGCTCGGGCCGATTCCAAAGGCTTCCTGCGGAGTGACAGGACCCTGATGACGGCGGAAAGCGTCCGGATGCAAATCAACCTGCTGCTGCTCCGCGAGAACTGCGCGGGCGGCGAGCCGATCGTCGCGTGCGGGCCTGAATCCGCGAATCCCCACTCGATCGGGCATGGACCGCTCAAAGCCGGAGAGCCGCTGGTCATTGACATTTTTCCGCAACACTTGGACACGGGCTACTGGGGCGACCTCACGCGCACGGTGGTCAAAGGCCCGGCGCGCCGCCCCGAAGTCGCGCGCATGTTCAGGGCGGTGGCGGCGGCGCATCGAGAGGCCCTGCGGGCCTTGCGGGCCGGCGTAACGGGCGCCTCGGTCCACAAGCGGGCGGCGCAGGAACTCGAGCGGCGGGGATTTCGCAATGCCCTGAACGAAGGTGTCGCGGAGGGATTCGTTCACAGCACCGGCCACGGGGTCGGGCTGGAGATTCACGAGACTCCGACCCTGAGCCCGTCCGGCCGCCGGTTGCGGGCGGGGAACGTGGTCACCGTAGAGCCCGGCCTCTACTACGCCGAGATCGGAGGAGTGCGGCTGGAGGACACGGTGGCAGTGACCCGGCGGGGCTTCGATTATCTGGCTAGATGCCCGAATCCACTCGTGATCGACTGAGAAGCGGCACAATAATCGCGGGTCTTGGTTCGTTTGCTTGATTGTATGCGTACAACAGGTAAGGAGGGTAACGTGAGAAAAGTAGTGTGGGTAGTGGCGGGGATGTTGGGCGTAGCGGCGTGCGCCATGGCGCAGGTTCCGGTCGCGACGGACGCAGGGCAGGCTCCCGGGCGGAAGCCGGGCGGACAACCTCCTCTGGGTCGTGGTCTCGGAATGGCGGTAGATCCAGAGGGGATGTTCATTCGCTCGCTGGCGCAGGACCCGAAAGCCGCGCAGAATTTGGGACTGACGCCCCAGCAGATCAAGGATATCAGAGCTGCTCTGTCTTCCCCTTCCGGCGATATGACCGAGTTGACCGGCAAGATGCAGAAAGCCGCGGAACAGCAGATCGGTCTGATGAGCCAGGACGCGCCGGACGAAGCGGCCGTCATGAAATTGGTGGACGAGATTGGCAAGGTGCGGAGCGACATCGCGAAGCTGCGAATGAAGCAGATGTTGGCGGTGTTGAAGACGTTGACGCCGGAACAGCGGGCCAAACTCAGGGAAGAGACCAAGAAGACCGTGGAAGAGGCCAAAGAACGGTGGAAGGAAGGACGCACCGGTGGCGTGCGTCGCGGTGGCCAGCCGAAGGCAGGCGGAGAGACCCCGCCTGCAGCGCCGCCCCCCGTGCCGCCAGCGGCTGCGGCTCCTGCCGTTGTTCCGGCAGCTCCCGTACCGCCCGTATCGCCGACGCCCGCGGTGCCTCCGGTGCCTCCGGCCCCTGCGGCTCAGTAGGATTTCAAGCAAGAGAAGAACGCGACCGGCCGAAGGAGTGGCGCCGGTCGTTTCTTTTCGGCCCGGCGTTCCCCTGCCATAATGCGAACTGCTGTTTTTGCCGCTTGCAGCGGGGCGGATAATCTGGACAATACCTCGGAATCGCGAACCAGTTGCGGCTGAGAGACGAGGGCCTTGCTGACTCGATGGAGACGGGGACATGAAGGACAAAGTGGCGATCATCACAGGGGGATCGCAGGGCATCGGGAAAGCGATCGCCCGCCGGTTTCTGAACGAAGAAGTGGCGGTCGTCATCGCCGATAACGACGCCGAGGCGGGCAAGGAAACCGTCGCGGAATACGCCGAACTCGGCGAGTTGCGTTTTATCGAAACCGACGTGGCCGACGAGCCGCAGATCAAGCGCCTGGTCCGCGAAACCCTGAAGGCCTTCGGCGGCCTGGACGTGCTCGTCAACAACGCGGCCATCGCCCGGGGCACGCCGGTGACGGAGCTTTCGCTGGCGGACTGGAACCATGTCCTGGCCGTCAATCTTACGGCTCCCTTCCTCTGCGCCAAACACATGGCGCCGTATCTCAAACAACATCACGGCGCCATCATCAACATCGCCTCCACCCGCGCCTTCATGTCCGAGCCCGGCACCGAGGCGTACTCGGCGTCCAAGGGCGGACTCGTTGCCTTGACCCATGCGCTCGCCTCCAGCCTGGGACCGGAAATCAGGGTCAACTGCATCAGCCCCGGCTGGATCGAAACGGAGTCCTGGCGGAAGAAAAGCGCCCGGCGCGTTCCGCCCTTGTCCGAGGCCGATCACGCCCAGCACCTGATCGGCCGCGTCGGCCGGCCTGAGGACGTCGCCTCCTTGACTTCATTCCTCGCGTTCGGCGAAAGCGGTTTCATCACCGGCGCCAACTTCGTGGTTGACGGCGGCATGACGCGGAAGATGACCTACGTTTGACGTCCATGGACACACCTGCCCCGGCCGACAAGAACGCGTCCGACCCGCCGCGGGAAAACTTGTCCCGCACGATGCGGATAGACCTTACCCCGGACTTGCTGGAGAAGCCCGCGGGCAAGGCGATTCGCGGAGCGCGCCCCGTCCCCAAGCGGCCCACGATCCGGATCACCCGGCCCAAAACGGTCGCGGGCACCATGGGCGACTCGGATTTTCAGCAACTCCTTCAGAACGTCTACGACGGAGCGGTCATCACGGACTATGCCGGCCGCGTCGTGGACTGTAACGCGCGCCTGTGCCAGTTTCTGGGCTACGAGCACGAGGAACTCTGCCGGATGGGACTGTTCGACCTGCTCTATGGAGCGGACGAAACGATCCTCCCCGTCATCCGAGAAAATTTGGCCAATACGCGTTTCGTCCTCCTCCAGGCCTATTTCGTCCGGAAGGACGAATCCGTATTCCCCACGGAGACCGCGATCAACCGCCTTTACCTGTCGGGCCAGGACTATCTCTGCTTCTTCGTGCGCGACATCACCCTGCGCCGGGAGAACGAAGAACAGCTCCGCACCGAGCACACGGCGATCCAGACGGCGGGCAGCGGAATCGCCATCGCCAATCTCGACGCCCAACTCACCTACGTCAACCCGGCGATCGTCAGAATGTGGGGCGCGGCCGATGCGGAATCGTTGCAGGCCCTCACGCTGCACGATCTTTTCGGCAACCCGGAAACGAGCAACACGATCGTGACGTCCGTCGCCGCCGGGCAAGCCTGGTCCGGCGAAGTGGAGGCCCGCCGTCTCGACGGAACGCCGTTCTATGTCCAGGCTGGCGCCACCGCGAATCTCGATTCGGAAGAGCAACTGGCCGGCGTCGTCCTTTCGTTCAATGACGTCACCGAGCGCCGCCGCCTGGAGGAGCAGCGCGAACAGTACGCCGAACAACTGCGCAACCGGAACGCCGAAATGGAGGCGGACCTGACGATGGCGAGGGACGTTCAGTTCGCCCTTCTCCCGCGCGAGTTCCCCTCCTTCCCTCGTTCCGCGACGCCGGCGGAAAGCGCCGTCCAGTTTCACCACGTCTACCGGCCGAGCCGGATCCTCGGCGGCGACTTCTTCCAGGCGATCATGGTTTCGGACTACCAGGCCGGCGTGTTCGTGTGCGACGTCATGGGCCACGGCATGAGGGCGGCCCTGATCACCGCGATCGTGCGGGGGCTCATTGAGGAACTGAAATCCATCGCGGACAATCCGGGCGTGTTTCTCACCCACATGAACCGCGAATTCATGACCATCCTCAGGGACGCCGAGGAATTCATGTTCGTGTCCGTGTCCTACTTGCTGTTCGATCTCGACAAACGTCTCATTCAATTCGCCGACGCCGGGCACCCCAGCCCGCTCCTGTTGCGCAGGCGCCACAATCGGGTGGTTCCTCTGCGCTCGTCGTCCGCTCCCCATGGGCCCGCCCTGGGAATCGAAATCAAGACCCTCTACGAATCCTGCGAACTGCCGCTGGAGGCGCAGGACTCCGTGCTGATCTTCACCGACGGCATCACGGAAGTGGAGGGCCCGGGCAGAAGCCAGTATGGGGAGGAACGCCTGCGCGCCGCCGTGCAGCATCGCCTCGCGCTGCAAACCAGCCAACTGCTGCCCGAACTCCTCGCCGATGCCGAGACGTTTTCGGCGGGACGCGGGTTCGACGACGACGTCTGCCTGCTCGGCGTTGACGTGGCGCGGCTCCCTGAAAGTTGACCGGAATCCATGAATAAGGACGTCCGCCCCGCGACCGTCCGCACGTCGGAACCGAAAGTCCACACCCCACTCTCCAAAATACCCGGAATGAATTCAACCGCCAAGACTCGCGGCCATTTTATCCAAACATGAGGCCGGAAAATACAATCCAAATTCGAATAAGAACCGCATCATTCCGGGCTGTAGATCAGATTGTGCGTTGTGCGGCGGGAGTCCGATGAAACGAATCGTTCAAAGAGTCAAAGCGGGAGAACGGCTGCTGTCGGACGGCGCGTGGGGTACCTTCTTGCAGAAGAAGGGACTCAAGCCAGGCGAGTGCCCGGAACTTTGGTGCGTGACGCGGCGCTCCGACGTGCTCGACGTGGCGCGCCGCTACGTGAAGGCCGGCTCGGACATGATCGAAACGAACAGTTTCGGCGGCACGCGATTCAAACTGGATTTCTTCGGGTTGCAGGATCGCGTGGCGGAACTCAACCGCGCGGCCGCCGCCATCTCACGCGAGGCGGCCGGCCCGGACCGCCACGTGATCGCCTCCGTCGGCCCCACGGGGAAGATGCTGCTCATGGGCGACGTCACCGAGGACGAACTGTTCGCGGCCTTTCGCGAACAGTTGGTCGCGCTTCAGGAAGGCGGGGCAGATGCCTGCTGCATCGAAACCATGTCGGCGGCGGACGAGGCCTGCCTGGCCATCCGGGCGGCGAAACAATACACCGCGTTGGAAGTCATCTGCACGTTCACCTTCCAGCACACGGCGGACGGCGGCTATCATACAATGATGGGCGTGGCGCCGGCGGACGCTGCCAAAGCGGCGGTCGAGGCCGGCGCGGACATTGTCGGCGCCAACTGCGGTCAGGGCATGGAGCAAATGGTCGAGATCGTGCGCGAAATGCGGGCCGCGGTCCCCGCCACGCCGATCATGGTCCAGGCCAACGCGGGGTTGCCGAAGAACGTGAACGGGGTTGACGTGTTCCCGGAGACGCCGGACATGACGGCGAAGTGGGTGCCTGCCGTCGTGAAGGCGGGCGCCTCGATTGTGGGCGGCTGTTGCGGCACCACGCCCGAGCACATCGCGGCGCTCGGCAAGGCGTTAAGGGCGCGGTGAGACTGGCGGAAGGATGGCCGGCATAAAACCGGCCCTACGGAGAGGCCCCCTCCCGTGGAGCCGACTTTATGTCGGCTAACGACTTGTTTGAAGATGACAGGGCAGGAAGAAAGGAAACGATGCAGAAGAAATTGATCATGGTCGGAGAGAACATTCATTGCACCCGCGTCTACAAGGTCGGCGGCGCGTTCGTCCAACAACAGGACAACGGCCGGCACGCGATCGTCTACGGCGGCAAAGGCGAAACCCAGGTTTTGCCCATTCCGGCGCGCTTCACCGAAACCGCGGACTGGAAGAACGGCAAGATCAAGCATTGCGGCGTGGCCGTGTGGCAGGGCCTTTATGGCGACGCGGCCGGACAAGCGGCGGGCAAGGGCTACATTCAGTATCTCGCCCTGCGCCAGCAGGCGGCGGAGGCGGCGTTCCTGGACGTGAACGTGGACGAGTTCAGCACGGACATCGAAGAGCGATGCCGGGCGATCAAGTGGGTGGCGGGCGTGGTGCAGGAGAAAGCACGCATTCCGCTCAGCATTGATTCGTCCAATCCGGCGATTCTCAAGGCCGGCCTCGAAGCCTGCGACAAGGCGCGCGGCAAACCCATGGTGAATTCGGTTTCGCTGGAGCGCGTCGAAGCCATTGGCGTGGCCGCCCAGTTCAACGCGGTGGTCATCGCCTCCGCGGCTGGCGAAAAGGATCTGCCTGCGAACACTGAGGAGCGGCTGGCGAACCTGGACCGGCTGATGCCGAAACTGCAGGCCGCCGGCCTCAGGCCGGGCGATATCTACGTGGACCCGCTGGTCTTTCCGGTGGGAACCGATCCGTTGAACGGCAAGTCCTTTCTCGACGCGGTGAAGGCGGTGCGCGAGCGCTTCGGCCTCGAGATTCACATCACCGGCGGGCTGAGCAACGTGTCGTTCGGCATGCCGAACCGCAAGTTGATCAACGTGGCGTTCACCTGGCTCGCGTTGGAGTCTGGCGCGGACAGCGGCATCGTGGATCCGCTGCAGATCAACGGCAAACTGCTCGCGGCCGTGGATCCGGCCGCCGAGCCGTTCAAACTCGCGTGCGCGTTGTTGACCGGCGAGGACATGTTCGGCGCGGAGTACATCCTGGCCCATCGCGAAGGCCGGCTTGGCGCGGAGTGACATCCTTATGAATAGACCGACACTCGATCCGAAAGTCATGAAGGACTGGCAGATTGCCGAGGCCGCCGAGCCTTACATGAAGCCGCTGGCGGAGCTGGCGTCCGAGATGGGGATTAAAGAGGACGAACTCATCCCCATGGGACGGGCCGTCGCCAAGGTGGACCAGCGCAAGGTCCTGGAACGTATCGGCTCGTTCCCGACCGGCAAGTACGTGGACGTGACGGCGATCACGCCCACGCCGCTCGGGGAAGGCAAGACCACCACGACCATCGGGCTTGTGGAAGGACTCGGCAAACTGGGCAAACGCGTGAGCGGCGCCATCCGCCAGCCGAGCGGCGGTCCGACGTTCAACGTGAAAGGGTCGGCCGCCGGCGGCGGCCTGGCTCAGTGCGTGCCCCTGGTCCCGTTCTCGATCCGGTTGACCGGCGACATTGACGCGGTCACCAACGCCCACAATCTGGCTCTGGTGGCCTTGACCTCCCGCATGCAGCACGAGCGGAATTACGACGACGCGCGCCTGGCCCGGACCGGTATCCGGCGCCTGGACGTGGACCCGGCGCGGGTAACCGTCAAGTGGTGCATGGACTTCTGCGCGCAGGCGCTTCGAAACATCGTGATCGGCCGCGGCGGAAAGATGGATGGCTTCGAAATGGAATCCGGCTTCCAGATCTCCGTGGGCAGCGAAGTCATGGCGATCCTGGCGGTGGCCAAGGACCTGCGCGATTTGCGCGAACGCATGGGGCGGATGGTCGTCGCTTACGACAAGAGCGGGAACGAAGTCACCACGGCGGACTTGAAAGTGGACGGCGCCATGACCGCGTGGCTGGTCGAGGCGATCAACCCGAACCTGCTTCAGACGATCGAGGGCCAGCCCGTGTTCGTGCATGCCGGCCCGTTCGCCAATATCGCCATCGGCCAGAGTTCGATCATCGCCGACCAGATCGGGACGCGGTTGTCGGAGTACCACGTGACCGAAAGCGGATTCGCGGCGGACATCGGGTTCGAGAAATTCTGGAACCTCAAGTGCCGCTACTCCGGTCTCACCCCGAGCGCGGTGGTGATCGTGGCGACGATCCGCGCGCTCAAGATGCATGGCGGCGGTCCGGCGGTGAAACCCGGCGTGAAGCTGGACGAAGCCTACACCCGCGAGAACCTGCCGCTGCTCGAAAAAGGGTGCGACAATTTGGTGGCGCACATCGAAATCGTGAAGAAGAGCGGCGTGCGGCCCGTGGTCTGCATCAACAGTTTCCACACGGACACCAAGGCGGAGGTGGATCTCGTTCGGCGCGTGGCGGAGAAACACGGCGCTTTCGTGGCGTTCTCCCAGCATTGGCTCAAGGGCGGCGAAGGCGCGCGGGAACTGGCCGAAGCGGTCGTGGCCGCGTCCGCCGAGAAACACCACTTCAAGTTCCTGTACGATCTGGACCTTCCCTTGCGCCAGCGCATCGAGTTGATCGCCACGAAGCTCTACGGGGCGGACGGCGTGACCTACACCGAGACCGCGCTGGAGAAGGCGAAGCGATTCGAGGCCGACCCCGCCACGGCGCGCCTCGGCACGTGTATGGTCAAGACGCACCTGAGTCTGTCGCACGATCCGGACGTCAAAGGCCGGCCGCGCGGGTGGACGCTGCCGATTCGCGACATTCTCGTGTACCGCGGCGCGGGCTTCGTGGTGCCCGTGGCGGGCGAAATCAAGTTGATGCCGGGTACGGCGTCCGAACCGGCGTTTACGAACGTGGACGTGGACGTGGAAACAGGAAAAGTGCGAGGACTGTTCTAATGAAAAAGCATATTGACGACAAAGTGTATCACATCGAACTGTTGACTCCGAAGCAGAACACGGAGGATCTCGATGGCGATCTCGGCAAGTTCGCCGAGAAGTACGAGACCATCATGAACGCGGGCTTCATGGCCTGCATCACCGACAATCCCATGGGCCACCTCAGCTTCCAGGCCACGGATATCCTTCCGGAACTGGGGCTCAAGGTGGACCCGGACCGGCTGATGATCCACCTCAACACGTTCCATACGAAAGAGGCGCTGGATCAAATTCTGACCACGGCGCAAAAGATGGGCGCGAAGTATCTGCTGGTCATTTCGGGCGACGGCAGCGAACGGTTGCCCAAACTCGCGCCGGAAGCCCTGGGGCTGAACATCAACGCCGTAACCTCTGTCGAACTGCTGGCCTACATCAAGAAGGCGTACCCCGGCGTGTTCCGCTGCGGCGTGGCGTTCAATCCCTACGAGCCGCAGGACCACGAGATCGAGAAGATGCGCCGCAAGATCGAAGCCGGCGCGGAGTTCATCGTGACCCAGCCCGTTCTCGGGAAGGACGAGCGCGTCCTTGGCCTCAAGACGTTCGGTCTGCCCACGGTCATTGACGCGTGGATGTCGAAGAAGCTGCACCTTCTGTCCGAGTGCGTCGGGTATACGATCCCGGAAGACACGCCTTACGATCCGATCGCCAACTTGAAGGAACTGCGAAAGATCTACCCCGCGTGCGGCCTTTACCTCGCGCTCGTCGGCTACAAGACCCAGTTCCCGCTTCTGAAAAGCATTTGGGTTTGAGGAGGAGATGACAAACAGGCGCAGTGGCCAAATGGCGAACACGGAAAAGATTGACGCGTATATCGCATAAATATACCGTATGACCATGACAGGCGAATGCCCGGAGTTCACTGGCTTTGACTGGGATGTCGGCAACCGGGAGAAGAACCTGAAGCATGGGGTTCATGCTTCGGAGTGTGAACAGGTCTTTTTCAACGAGCCGCTCCTGATTCTGGATGATCCGAAGCACTCCGTGGCCGAAGAAAGGTTCGCGGCCTTCGGACAAACGGATCAGGGCCGAAAGCTCGTTGTGGTCTATACGCAACGAGCCAGCCTGCTCCGCGTCATTTCCGCCCGAGACATGAATCGAAGGGAGCGAGAGTTCTATGAACACGCAATCGAAGACTAAATCGGCGTTCCGAACCGAAGATGAAGAGAGGGAATTCTGGGCCAACCACTCCCCACTCGATTACTTCAATGTCGCGGCTGCCAGGCGGGCCTCCTTTCCCAACCTTCGTCCGACCCTGCGGTCTATCTCCATCCGCCTGCCGGCGGACATGCTGGACGCACTCAAGGTACTCGCCAACAAACGCGATGTGCCCTATCAGAGCCTTGCCAAACTCTATCTGGCATGGGGAATCAAAGCAGAACGGGGGACCATGAGGTCGGAATCATCGGCGAACAAAAGGGCGGAGCGTATTGCCTCCCGCGGCGGTCGGACAATCGTTCACCGTCACCGTTGAGACTGTCGAAGGGGGGGCGAAACCCCAAGGAAGTAACAATGATCATGACAACACAAGAGTTGCTTGCTGCCGTCCCCTTTCTGGCGCTCATTGTCAGTTTAATTGCGATTCTGGCGAACGTGCGTGCCACAGAGAAGAATGCAAAGACAGCCGCACTTGTCGCGCAGAAGCATGTTGAGAACGCTCTCGCAGTTCAACGCTGATGTCGCCGCGCTTAGTGATCGTCTTAGAAGCGTCGGCGTTCCGGATATGAGAAGGGAGTTCGATGTTGTCAGAAACCAGACGCGGGTATCAATGGGACAGGTGGTCGCACAAGATGGCAAAGTGATAAACATTTGCCCCCGATGCGGCGGCCGAACGCGCAGTCGTTCTTCAAATGGCGGGATAGCGGACGGAACAAGAACGTTCAATTCACCGCCTCTATTGCACTATAAGACAGGGTTTCGTCGGAAAGAAATAATTGTTTTGAATGGAACGGCCGCCAGAAAGAGAGTGACACCATGACAGCCAGAATCATAGACGGGAAACAGATTGCGCAGGAGATCCGGCAGGAACTGGCCGGGGAAGTGGCGCACCTCAAGAAGAAGGGCGTTGTGCCCGGTCTTGGCGTCGTCCTGGTGGGCGACGATCCGGCGTCGAAATCGTACGTGACGGCCAAGGAAAAGGCCTGCCACGAGATCGGCCTCTTTTCCGACGACAACCGCCTCCCGGCCACGACCCCCCAGGCCGAACTCATGGCGCTGGTGCAACGCCTGAACGCCGATCCGCGGATTCACGGAATCCTTGTCCAATTGCCGCTGCCCCAGCACCTGGACGAGAGCCAGGTGCTGCTCGCGATAGACCCGGCGAAGGACGTGGATGGGTTTCATCCGATGAACGTCGGGCGGATGGTCGTGGGCGAGCGGGCGTTCCTGCCTTGCACGCCGCACGGCGTCGTGCAGTTGCTGGCGCGAAGCGGAGTGAAGATCGAGGGCGCCCACGTGGTCATCGTCGGCCGCAGCAACATTGTGGGCAAGCCGCTTGCGAATATGCTGATGCAGAAGGGCAAGCACGGCAACGCGACCGTCACGGTTTGTCACACCAAGACGAAGGATATCGCGCACTACACCCGGCAGGCGGACATTGTGGTCGCGGCGGCCGGCCGGCCGAACACCGTCACGGCGGACATGATCCGCGAGGGCGCGGTCGTGATTGACGTGGGCGTGAACCGCGTGGAAGACGCGACAAAAAAGCAAGGCTTCCGCCTGGTGGGCGATGTGGATTACGACCGGGTGAAGGAGAAGGCCAGCCTGATTACGCCCGTGCCCGGCGGGGTCGGCCCCATGACGATTACGATGCTTCTCTTCAACACCGTCGAATCCGCCCGCCGCCACGCTGGCGTGTGAGATGGCCACGAGGGAGGTACGAGGACTCTGTAGGGCTGGCGCTGCGCCACGCCTCGTTCCGGCGCGCCGCAAGCGGCCGCCCTACGGAGTCAATAGGCGATCTTCGTGCAACAACACGTTGGGGGAAGGACAATATGTTGCAAACATCGAATAGCGTTCTCGTGCTGATTGACGTTCAGGGCAAGCTGACCCAGGTGATGCATAATCGGGATGCCTTGGTGTTGAATCTCCAGAAGATCGTCAAAGGGGCGATGGCGCTCGAAGTGCCGGTGCTCTGGCTCGAACAGAATCCCGATCGGATGGGGGAGACGATTCCGGAACTCCGCGAACTGCTCGCCGGCCAGAAGCCGATCCCGAAGATGAACTTCAGTTGCTGCGGCGAACCGGTGTTCGTGGAGAACCTGGAAGCCCTGGCCCGGCGGCAAATCCTGCTGGCCGGAATCGAGGCGCATGTCTGCGTCTATCAAACCGCCGCGGATTTGCTGCACCGGGGGTTCGAAGTCCAAGTCGTGGCCGACGCCATTTCGTCGCGGCGGGAACCGGACAAGACCGTCGGCGTGGAGCGTTGCCGCGCGGCGGGCGCGGCCGTGACGTGCGTGGAAATGGCACTCTTCGAGCTGATGCGGTCGGCAAAACACCCGGCATTCAAAGAGATCCTCAAGATTGTGCGTTGAAAACAAATGGTATCTGAGCCAGCGCGCCGGGCACGACGTGGGCTCCACGGCCGCGGAGTGGGACTTCATCAACCACCATGTAGAGGCGTTCGCCGATCAGTTCCGGGCGACGTTCTGTGGCCTATGCTCCCACAGAGGCGAGTGCCTGGTGTGCGATCGCTTCGTCATGCGGGCAGCGCTCGCCCGCGTCTGACCCGCGGATTAGGCCTGCACGACGACGATCTTGGAAATCAGGCGGCGGACGGAGGAGGGGGCGAGGTCAGCCGGGAGTAGTGTCAGGGCGTTGGCTGTGCCGCAGGCGACGCCGCGGCGGACTGCCTCCGTGAGCGGAAAGCCTCTCGCCAATGCGAAAGCGATGCCCGCCGTCATCGCATCGCCGCTTCCGATCGGATTCAGCGCCTTGATCGGTGGCGGCGCGAAGCGCCAGACTCGATCGGGGGAAACGAGCCAGGCCCCCTGGCTGCCGGCCGTCACGACCACGTGTTGAGCGCCCTTTCCGATGAGCCGGCGCGCGGCCGCAATGATCGCCTGGGTCGAAAACAATGGCCGGCCAACGGTGGCCTCAAGTTCCTCCCGGTTCAGTTTTGCAACCAAGGGCTTGAACGGGAGCGCGCCGAGAAGCGGCTCGCCCCTGGAATCCATGATGACGGGCACGCCTGCGTTCCGGGCTTCCCGCGCTAGCCGGGCGTAGACATCGGCCGGCGCGCCCGGCATGGGCGCGCCGGCGATCACGACGAGTCTCGATCCGTGGACGAGGCGGCGGTAACCGGCGAAGAATTTTCGCCAGGCCGCCCGATCCGGCAGCGGCGCTTCTTCGACCAGTTCCGTGACACGGCGAGTCCCACGTTCCACCAACGTCCGGCAAACGCGGGTAGGCCGCGGCTGGACCACGAACCGGTTTGGAACTCGGGCGCGGCGGAGACCGGCGGCGAGCAGGCGCCCCGCGGGCCCGCCCACGAACCCGAGCAGCAACGGGTGGCCGCCGAGCGTCTGGAGCGCTTTGGCCACGTTCACGCCCTTTCCGGCCGCGCAGACCGTCGTGTCCGACGCGCGGTTGACGGCGCCCAGCCGGACCGCGTCGAACTGGATGACCTCCTGCCAGGCGGGAGTCAAGGCGACGCAAAGGATGCGGTGTGTCTTCATGGGCGCAAGGGTAGCGGGCCGCGGCCGTTTCGTCAGCAGTAAAGCGTCGAAGCCCTTCCCGCCGGAGGCCATAATGCGAATTGCGGGTGCCGTCGCAGCAATTCTCATTTTGGCCGCTGGCGGCGGGAAGGTTTCGAGTACTCAACCATTCCCGCCCTACAATTCGTTCGATTTTGAGGTTTTCTGTAGGGCGGGAATGGTCGGAGACCTTCCCGCCGCTTGTGGGAGCGGCCATAATGCGAATTGCGGGTGCCGTCGGATCACGCTTGCCCGGAAGCGCGGGCCGGGTATAGTATTCGCCGATTTCTTCGTTCCGCAAGAAGGAGTCCTTATTTATGAAGACCTTTGCAAAGGCTGCAGACATCAAGGTTGGCGTGGTGGGCTATGGCGGTGCCTTCAACATGGGGCGCGCGCATTTGAACGAGATGCAGAAGGCGGGAATGACGCCGGTGGCGGTCGCCGAGATTGACCCGGAACGGCTGAAAGCGGCGGGAACAGACTTCTCCGGCATAGAGACCTATGCGTCGGCCGGCGCGATGCTGAGGAAATCGGCGGTGAACCTGGTGACGATCATCACGCCGCACAACACGCATGCCCAACTGGCGCTCCAATGTCTCAAGGCGGGACGGCACGTGGTGGTGGAAAAACCGATGGCCCTCACGACGGCGGAGTGCGACGCCATGATCGCGGCGGCCCGGAAGGCCCGCGTCGTGCTCTCCACCTATCACAACCGGCATTGGGACAACCTCATCCTGGCCGCGATGAAGGCGATCCGGAGCGGCCAAATCGGCGAGGTCGTGAGGGTGGACGTGGAGATGGGCAGCTTCGGCAAACCCGGCGATTGGTGGCGCACAAGCAAGTCTATCTCCGGCGGCATTCTCTACGACTGGGGCGTTCACCTGCTGGAGTACACACTCCAGATCGTAGATTCCGACATCGAGGACGTCAGCGGGTATTTGCGGTCCGGCGTGTGGGCCGGGCAGACGAAGTGGAAGAAAGACACGAACGAGGACGAGGGGTTCGTGACCGTTCGGTACGCCAGCGGCGCCTGGTCCACGATGCGGATCACGACGCTCGACGCCCGCCCCAATCAGCCCTGGTTCAAAGTCGTGGGGACCCGGGGCACCTTGGCCCTGGATTGGTGGAGCGTGGAATCGATCGCGCCGGACGGAGGCAACATGGTGACGACGCGCATTCCGAATCCCGAGTCCGAGGGGTGGAAGTTCTATCAGAACGTCGCCGACCATCTCACGAAGGGACGGAAACTGGTGATTACCCCGGAATGGGCGCGCCGGCCGATTCACATTCTCGACCTCGCGCACCAAAGCGCAAAGCTCGGCCGGTCGGTGAAGTCAAAGTACCGGTAAGACGGGAAACGCACACGGAGGAATGTTCATGAATCGAGAGGCGCTTGTGGTTTGGGGCGGATGGGACGGCCATACGCCGGAGCAGTCGGTGAACGTGTTTATCCCGTGGCTGAAGAAGCAGGGGTTTGGCGTTACGGTGTCGAACACCCTGGACGCCTATCTGGACGCCGGGAAGCTGGCGGGACTGTCGTTGATCGTCCAGTGCTGGACCATGGGGACCCTTACGAATGACCAGCGGCAGAACTTGTGCAAGGCCGTCGCGGGCGGCGCGGGGCTGGCCGGCTGGCACGGCGGCATCATCGATTCGTTCCGGCAGGAGACCGACTACCAGTTCATGACGGGCGGGCAGTGGGTCGCCCATCCGGGTGGCTGCATTCCCTCCCAGAGGGTCAACATCGCGGACCGGAAGCACGAGATCACGAAAGGGCTCGCCGACTTCGAAATCAAGGATTCGGAACAGTACTACATTCACGTGGATCCGGGCTGCCGCGTCCTCTGCACCACCACCTTCAGCGGGCAGCATGGCGACCCGACCCAGTACAAAGCCGGAACCGTCATGCCTTACGCCTACACGCGCGAGTGGGGGAAAGGCCGCGTTTTTGTGGCTTGCTGGGGACACACGTTCAAGGACTTTGACGTTCCCGAGGCCAAAGAGATCGTCCAGCGCGGATTCCTTTGGGCCGCCCGGAAATAGCCGAAGGCACCCCCAAAAAGAGGCGAAGCCCGGAAAGGAGTAACCGGGCTCCACCCCGACTGATTCGCCACAGTCAGGCTCCCCGCATGCCCAGTGAGACGCGGGACGTATGTTGACCTTACGGCCACGCCCCTATGATGTCAGACCAGCCATGGGTCGGTTTTATAGAATAGCACTGGGCGTGCCAGATCGGGCCGGCCTTGATACAGGGCCAATATCGCCAGCAAATTCGCCAAGGTGTTCCGTCGGAACGGCGCCGGCGTGTATCGCGCAGGGCTTCTGAGACACCGGATGCCTTTCCGACGTCCGCCGCGTCGTCGCGGATCGGGCATCCGATGCCCCGCCCCGGATCGGGGTCAGCCCTATCCGGATCGGGGTCAGCCCTCAAATGTTAAATGGTAGTTGACGGAAGAACCTGAAGGATGGTAGAGAGAGGGACATGGCGAGAAAACTGAGAGTAGAGTTTTCCGGCGCGATCTACCATGTGACGATACGGGGGGTGGAACGGCGCAGACTCTTCGACGACGACGGGGACCGGGAGCGGTTTGTGGACCGGCTGGGACGGTTCTGCGAGGAGTTGGACGTAAGGTGCTATTTGTTCTGCCTGATGAGGAATCACGCGCATTTGCTGGTGGAGACGCCGGGCGGGAATCTGGGGAAGTTCATGCACCGGCTGCAAACGGCGTACACGGTGTACTACAACCAGCGGCACAGGCGGGCGGGGCATCTGTTTCAAGGCCGGTACAAGGCGATCCTGGTTTCAGGGGATGAGTATCTGTTGAAGTTGAGCCGGTATATCCACTTGAATCCGGTGCAGGTGGGGACCGCGAAGGCGCTGGAGTTGAAGGAGCGTCTGGCGATGTTGAGGGATTATCGGTGGAGCAGTTATCCCGGTTACATTGGAAGGTGGGCGCAGGAGGGTTTTGTAGAAGAGCATCCCATTCTGGAGATGGTGGGAGAAACGAAACGACGGGAGGCGTACCGGCGGTTCGTGGAGGCGGGGTTGGCGGAGAACGACGAGGTGCTGACAGCGCTCCTGAAGAACGCGGAATGGGGGATAGGGAGTGAGGCGTTCAGGGCGGCGAACCAGGACAGGTACGCGGATCGGGTGAGGGCGTGCAACAGGAAAGAAGATGCGTCCTTTCGGGGGGCGCGCGCGAGGGTCTTGAAACCCGAGGCGATTTTGGGAGTGGTGAGCGAGGCGTTGGGGCTGAGAGGAGGGTGGGTCACCGAGCGGGGGCCGGGGCTGGGGCGGTGCGTGGCGGCCGCGATGCTGGGCAAGTATGGGGGGTTGAGCCAGCGGGAGACGGCCAAGTTCGTGGGTGTGGGTACGGGCGCGGCGGTGAGTTTTCAATTGAGGCGGCTGGAGGCGGCGTTGGTCGAGGATAAGGACTTGGCGGAACGGATGGAGTATATGGAAGGCGTTCTCGGCGGCCTTCTCCAAAAAGATGGCGCATCTTGTATTTAGCGTTTAAGGGCTGACCCCGATACGCCCCGATACGGGGTGAAACAGGTTGCGAACACTTGCGGGCAGAGGATTCGTCACGCCTTCTTCAGCGAGTCCGCGGGCAGGGCCGGAAGATAGCGCTGGCGATACCAGACAAAACCGAAGAGATCGCAAATCGTCCGCGGCAGGCGCTTCAGGTTCGTGTACTTGGAAACTCCGCGGGTCCGCGCCCGGTGGTCCACGGGGATTTCCTTGATCGCGCGGCCGTTCAACTTGAAGTAGGCGGGCATGAACCGATGAACGCCTTCGACGGGGGGAAGGTCGTTGACGCAGACCTTTCGAAACGCTTTCAAACTGCAGCCGGTGTCGCGGATGCCGTCGTGCGTACACCCGTTTCGGATACGATTCGCAAGCCGGGAACCCACGCGGCGGGTCCACGTGTCCTGGCGCTTCGCCCGGTAGCCGCACACGGCGTCGCAGTCCCGCAACGCTTCCAGTAAACGCGGGATGTCGGCGGGGTTGTTCTGCAGGTCGCCGTCGAGCGTCACCAGCACGTCGCCGGAGGCGTGGCGGAGGCCGGTGAGCAGGGCGGAGCTTTGCCCCCGGTTCTTCTCGTAGCGGATTCCGCCCACCGCGGGATACCTGGATCGGGCTTCCTGGATTCTCGCCCACGTCGCGTCCGAACTGCCGTCGTCCACAAAGAGCGCTTCCAACTCCGGAATGGCCTTGTCCAGCCGCTGGAGTTCCTCGGCCAGAGGCAGCACGTTGTCCTGTTCGTTATAGACCGGAACGACGATCGAAACTTTCATGTGGTTCTCCAGATCGACGAAGGCCGGAAGGCCAACCTCCGCCTCACTGAGGCGTCACTCCGAGGAACATCCGGCTGACACTCCAGTAGACCGCCCAGTTGAACGCCAGAGCGTAGAGCGAGGCGAAGACGTCGTCAATGACGATGCCCAGGCCGCCCTTGAGCGCCTGAAGCCCGCGCGCGGGCGGCGGTTTCAGGATGTCGAAAACGCGGTGGGAGAGAAAGGCCAAAGCCATGACCCACGGCACGGCCGGCAGTCCCACCATGCACAGGGGAAAGGTCAGATACTCGTCCGCGACGATGCGGCCGTCATCCTTCTTCCCGTACGCCCGCTCGGCCGCTCCGCAGATGGGGATGGCCACCAAAGGCAGCGCCGCGGCGGCCGCGATCTGCACGGAAAGCCCCAACGGCCACAAAAGCAGGACCAGGGGAATTCCCAGCAACGTTCCCGCCGTTCCCGAGGCCACGGGGCTCAGGCCGAGCCCGAAGCCCGTGGCGGCCGCGACGGCGAGTTTGGTTCGGATGGATGAGGACATGGGAGCGCGCGTCAGCCGTCGAACACGAAGTGCTTGCGCATCACGAAATTGATCAGCAGCGCCACGACCACATTGGCGAAGAACGCGGCGGTCGTGGTCGTCCCGAAGGTGTGAATGAGAAAGCCCATCAGGGCGCTTCCGATGACAATGCTGATGCCGGAGACGAGGTAGAAGAACAGCACTTCAAGGAAGGGATGGTGCCGGCCGGACTTGAACACCCACCCGATGTTGATGAGATAGGCCGTGAGGTTCGAGAAGAGAAAGGCGACGGTGTTGTCAATCATCGCATTCCGGGCCCGAATGCCGTCGGGAACAGGGTCCACCGCCAGATTCAGGAGGCTGGCGATGCGGTCGCCGTGGCTGATCGCGGGCAGGAGCTTGCAGGCGAGCAGATAGAACAGCGCGATGTGGACGAGGGTGGACACCGCTCCGGCGATGCCGTACTTGACGAATTGGATGACGGGGGTGTGTTCGCGGCCCGCGAACTGTTTGACCAGGTGTTTCATGCCTACTTCTCGATCGTGACGCCCCGCCGGATGAACGTCGGCAGGTCCATGTCCTCGCCGTCAACCACGGTCGGTTCCACGTCCTTGAACATCCCCTTGCCGATGGAGTCGAGCCCCAACTGGGGCTGGGTGGCTTTGGCCCGGCGTTTGCCCCGGGGCGCCGGCGCGCTCTTTGCCGTTTCGCCGTCTTCGTCGGCCTCGTCCTGTTTCGGGGCTTCGTCGGCCCTCCAGTACTGCGACGCCACGAGCGTCACGGAAATCGTGTCTTGCCAGTGCGGGTCTATGGCCGTTCCCATCAGAACGTGGGCGTCCTTGCGAAGCGCGCCCTGAACGGCGTTCATCACCGATTCGATTTCCTGCATCGTCATGTCCGCGCCGCCCAGAACGCTGATCAAAACCGACTCCGCTTCCGAGAGGGGCTGGCCGTTTTCGAGCAAGGGGCTGTTCAGGGCGGCCTGGACGGCATCGGCGGCCTTGCCCGCGCCGCGCCCTTCGCCGTAGCTGAAGACCGTCATGCCGCCGCTCCGGCGCGCGACCATGCGAAGGGTGGCGAAGTCCACGTTCACCAGACCCCGGTGCATGAGCAGTTTCCAGATGGCGAACACGCCCATGCCGAGCATATAGTCGGCCTGCTTGAAGGCGATTTCGGCCGTGGCATTCCGGCCGGCCGCGGAGAACAGGGATTGGTTCGGGACCGCCATGACGACGTCGGCCTGGTCCCGGAGTTCGGCCAGGCCCTGCCGGGCCTGGGACATGCGGCGTTCGCCTTCGAACGCGAAGGGAAGGGTGGCGAAGGCGATCGTCAGCGCGCCGCTTTCCTGGGCCGCTCGCGCGACGACGGGGGCGGCTCCGGTTCCCGTGCCGCCGCCGAGCGCCGTCACAATGAAGACCAGATCCAGGCCGGCAAAAAGACCGCACAGGGTCTGGAAGTCGTCCTCGGCGGCGAGCCGCCCGACCTTGGGGTCGCCGCCGGTTCCCAGGCCGCGGGTAATCTTCTCGCCGATCTGGAGACGGGTCGTGACTTCCATGCCGCCCAGGGCCTGGGAATCGGTGTTGACGGCGATGACGGAGGGGCCGCTCTGCCACTCCAGGGCCATGCTGCCGACCGCGTTGCAGCCCCCGCCGCCGACGCCGACGACGGCGATGCGGCCCGGGCTGGAGGGGGTGTCGGCGTTCAGGCGGGATAGGCGTTGTTCGTTCACAGTCGCCATGAGAGAAAGTCCTTGAGTTTGGTCATCACGGAGGAAGCGGCGGTTTCCGGGGTGGCGGCGCTCTTGAATGCGTAGCGCAGCATCCCGACCGCGGACGCGTAGGCCGGCTCGTCCGTCGCCGCCGCCAGTCCGCTGATTCCGACCGGCTTCCCGATGGCGCACGGCGCCCGGAACGTTCGTTCCGCCAGTTTCTGGAGCCCTTTCATTCCGGCGCCGCCGCCGGTCAGCACGACGCCGGCGCCGAGCTGGTGAAGGATGCCCAGGCGTTCGAGGTTCCGGAGGATCACCCCGAGGATTTCCGCCATGCGGAGATGGACGACCGTGTGCAGCGCCTGCAGGCTGATCGAGCGGCCGGGGTAGCCGACTTCCGGCGGCAGCGTAAGCCGCGCGCCTCGGGCTGTGTCCTCGGTGACGGCACACCCCGACACCTTCTTAAGCCGTTCCGCCTGGCCGCGGGGAATGCTGAACGCCATCGCGATGTCGTTGGTCGCGTGGTCGCCGCCAAGCCCCAGGGCGCCGGCCGCGGCGAGAGTGCCCGCCGCGTACGCCACGAAGGTGGTCGTGCCGCCGCCAAGGTCAATCACGAGAGCGCCGCCCTCCTTCTGCTCGGGCGTCAAGACCGCCAGGGCCGAGCAAAGGCCGCTGAAGGCCACGTCGGCGACTTCCACGGGGATGGATCGCAAGAGCTTCACGGCGTTCCGGACGTGGCTTCCCTTGGCGTGCAGAATCAGCATGTCCAGGGCGAGTGTCGCGCCCTCGAACCCCAGCGGCCGGCCGACCCGTTCGTCGTCCACGTAGAAAATCTGGCCGATGGAGTGGAGCACCTGCCGTTCGGCCGTCAGGTTGACGGACCGGGCGAGTTCGGTCACCTGTTCGACGTCGTCCGCGGTCACGCCTTCGGCCGGGGTGAGAACGGGAATCGTGCCGCGATTCACGAGGCTCTGGATATGGCCGCCCGACAGGGCGAGATGGACCTGGTGAATCGCCACCTGGCCGGTTTCTTCCGCCGCGCCAAGGGCCGAACGCACGCACACCAGGGCGTTGTCGAAGTCCGTGACTTCTCCCTTGCGGACACCGGCCGAATCGTGCTGGCCCATCCCGGTGACCACGATGTGGCCGTCCTCCCTCAGTTCGCCCACCAGGGCGACCACTTTTGAAGTGCCGATTTCGAGCGCGACTACAGGTGGAAAACGCATATTCCTTCCGTCCGGTTCACGATCACAACAAGCGGCGCGTAGTGTTCCGAATTTGCCGGGCACATGCAATAGGGAACTGCCATCAATCAGGAATTCGCATTATGGCCGCTCCCACAAGCGGCGGGAAGGTCTCCGACCATTCCCGCCCTACAGAAACCCTCAAAATCGAACGAATTGTAGGGCGGGAATGGTTGAGTACTCGAAACCTTCCCGC
>Ga0182021_10000832_pt1 | contig 34645 bp, 32 predicted proteins | sample 612E3MmetaG_FD_120493 | JGI IMG/M metagenome (GOLD analysis project Ga0182021, IMG submission 120493) | Permafrost microbial communities from Stordalen Mire, Sweden - 612E3M metaG (Illumina Assembly) | ecosystem: Environmental > Terrestrial > Soil > Wetlands > Permafrost | place: Sweden... | reverse complement strand
TGTTTTTTCTTTTGAAAGAGTAAAAACACAAAAAAAAAAAAGGATATGGCTATACGGGCAGAAATTCTTCAAATCAGTAATCAATATTGAGAAGCAAGACCTTGAAAAAGTTAAAGGTCAAAAATATCCGACACATCTTCATCCGGTACAGAGCTTTTTATGGAAAGATTTCACTGTAGACCCTGACACAGAATATACTTACATCGTCACAGCTCTGAATGGTTCGCCTCAAAATCCTAAGAAACTAATCTCAGAAGAAATAACTATTTCTACTGAAAAGAATATTTATGATCAACATGGAATTTATTTTAATCGAGGTGTATCAGGCAGTCAATCTTATGCAGAGCAGTTTCATAATGAAAAACCTTTTAATAAAGATGAAAATGTACTAAACCAAAAAGCTGCAGATTGGCTTTCGAGAGGACTGTATGAAGGTATGAAAGAATTTATCGCCTCTGCAAAGAAAGGACAGAAAATTAGAGGCGCCTGCTATGAATTCCACTACCCGGATTTTCTTAAAGTATTGAAAGACGCGAAGAAAAAGGGAATCGATGTAAATGTTGTATATGATGCAAAAAATTATGGAGATGAAAATAAAAAAGCTTTGCAAAAAGTTGGTGCATCTTCCTTAGTAAAAAAAGTGAGAGATAATCAAGTTACACAGGCACATAATAAGTTTTTTGTTTTGCTGGATAAAAACGAAAATGCTCTTAAGGTTTGGACGGGTTCAACAAATATTTCTGCAAAAGGAATTTTTGGGCATTGTAATACAGGCCATATAATCAGCGATAAAAAAATAGCTGCACAATACTACGAATATTGGAAACTGGTTTATCAAAATCTGAATAGAAAAGACTTTCAAAATGAAGTTGAGAACTTAAAAAATGGTAAAGATATTGATGCTGAGAATATACCGATGGGAATCTCGGTATTCTTTAGTCCCCGGAAATCATTAAATATGCTGCAGCAATATGCAAACCTGGTAGAAAAGGCAAATGAAATGGTTTGTTGTATCTATCCTTTTAATATCGATCAAAGGTTTCAATCTGTCTTTCAAGAAGATAAACCTTATTTAAGATATATTTTGCTTGATGAACATAGAGATTACAATACTTTTAAAACAAATGATAAGGATGTTGAAGTAACCGCAGGTTCCTTTATTAAAAGTGATGTTGACCAATGGGTTTGCGAAACTAATGCCGGTAGAATTATTAAATCCGGTGTTGATTATCTTCATAATAAAATAATTATTATAGATCCTCTTGGCGAAACTCCAATTATCATAACAGGTTCCGCTAATTATAGCGAAAACTCGATTTCTAAGAATGATGAGAACACACTTATTATCAAAGGAAATGATTGGGTAGCTGATATCTACTTTACAGAGTACATAAGATTATTCGATCATTTTGCATTTCGTGAATGGTTGAACGAACATATTAAAGAATTTGATCCATATCTAGATGAAACGGGTAAATGGGTTGACAAATATTTTGACCCAAACCATTTGGATACAAAGCGAAAGGAGTTATTCAAGAATATGGTCAGAGCAACTGAAAGCAATTAATATATGCTAACCTTCTTAACCATAAAACAAAAAATAGGTTCTCTCTAGGATAAATTCTGGTCGGTGAGATTAAATTTAAAGAAAGGGAAGGAGATTAAATCTCTTTCCCTTTCTAATTCTTCAAATAATGTTAATTGATTTTATGATTTCTCTTTCGGTACTGCTGTGGGAGCGGGAGTTGATTTCGGTGCATTCTTTTTTAAGTAATTAATTATAACTGAATAATTTTCATTACTTAAATGTTTAGCAGACACTTTTAAAAGTTTTCCAAACGCAGCTATTTCCTCATCACTTCCCGGATAACCGATATTCGAATTCTTATCCATTACATTAGAATCTGCAAGTTTTTTACCGGCAGCATCGAGGAGAACGTAGAAAGGCAGTCCCGATTTTTCTCCGCCAAAACTTTTCATTACCTCATTACCGCCTGGATTTTCCAATTCTTTAATTTTATCTCCGCGTTCCTGCACATCTAAGTGAGTAATAATAAAATTATCTTCAAATATTTTTTTGAGTTCATCGCTTTGCATTGCTTTTTCCAAACGTTTACACCAACTGCACCAGGAAGCATGAAAAATTAAAAAAACATTTTTATCAGATGCTTTTGCTTCTTTATATGAATCTTTTAGAATACTATCTGTAGTCTTAGGTCTTGTATCTTGTCCTAGTAAAAAAGTGATAGTAAATAAAGATACAAATAGAGTAAATGTTAGTTTTCTGAACATGGAATAATCTCCTGAATACGTTAATAAATATTTGCGGATCAAATATACAATTATATTTTAGCGACAAAAAGGATAATCATAAATCCACAATTATTTACCCTAACAAATCATTCCAAAAAAAATACAGAATATTTATTGTGAATTTAATTCGGTAATTTTAAAATAGAGAGGGCAATCATTACGCATTAACAATTAGGATAAGTTCTATGTATGAGTATCAGAAGGACAATATATTTTTTGCTCAAGTACCTGGAATGATGGAAACTCTATGTGAAGAGGAACTGATTGAGCTTGGCGCAAAGAATACTAAAGTCGCATATAGAGGTGTCTATTTTGAAGCTGATTCAGTTTCGTTATATAGAATTAATTACACATCGCGAATGATATCTCGTGTACTCGCGCCGCTGATTATTTTTCATTGCCCTACAACGAATGTTCTTATAAAAACAGCAGAAAAAATCAACTGGGAAAAGATATTTTCCGTTAACAAAACTTTTGCAATTTCAGCTTCGGTTGCTAAAAGCCAGATAACAAATTCATTATATGCCTCTCAATGTTTGAAGGATGGAATTGCGGATTATTTCCGTAAAGTCAGTAATGGTATTCGTCCCGATGTCAGCACTGTAAATCCCGATGTGCGGATTAATCTTCACATCGAAAAAGATGAAGCTGTTGTAAGTTTAGACACATCGGGTGAATCGCTTCATAAAAGAGGTTACAGATTATTGGCGGGAGAAGCGCCAATGCAGGAAACACTTGCCGCAGCAATTATACGCGTCAGTAAATGGGATGGTCAAAATCCTTTATGGGATTGTATGTGCGGATCGGGAACAATTCTTTGTGAAGCGTTAATGCATTACTGCAGAATTCCAGCTCAGAAATTGAGAACAAACTTCGGATTCTTTTATATGCCCGATTTCGATAAACAGATTTGGGAAAAGGTAAAAACTGAATCCGATCAGAAAATTCGTCCGTTACCAAAAGGATTGATCAGCGGCAGCGATAAATCTCAAAGAGTAATAGATGTAGCAAAAGATAATCTTTCCCGGCTTCCATTTTCTGATGCAGTAGATTTATCATGTCATCCATTCCAACATGTTAAACAATTTGAAAACGGAACACTGATTACAAATCCTCCTTACGGCATCCGCATGGGTGAATATGAGGAAGTGAAAAAACTTTATACCGAGCTTGGTGATTTTATCAAACAAAAATGTAAAGGCACAACCGCGTTTATTTATACGGGCGATCCGGTGCTTCGTAAATCTATTGGATTGAAAACATCTAAAAGAGTTCCGTTGGTAAATGGAAAACTTGAAGGAGTGTTGGTTCAAATTGACAGTTATGAGGGAAGTAAAAAGAAATATTATGCTGCATATAAAGCAGAGGAAGAATTATTAAAGAAAAAATCTGAAGATGAATAAGGAATATTTTATTAAATAGTTATCAATAGTAATCAACGGCGAACCATTCTTTAAAACTCATTTAATTTAACTCTTAGAGATGTAGTTCCCTTTTCATCCCTTTGGACTATTGGTTGACATCAAATCTCTTCCTACTTTCTTTTAACTTTGAGAAATATATTATCAATATTTCAAGAAACCTCTCTATCTGGTTTTGGAACTTATAGAAAAGAAAAATGGTTAGAGATGGAACACAAGAAAGGACTTAAATGAAATAATAATTACAATTGCATTAAGGAGGATCCTGTTATGAAAAAAAAGGTAAGAAGTAAAAACAATCTATTTTATTTTATTCCGAAGACTGATGGTTATGCAAAATACTTCTTTGCCATCATATTTCTATCCTTCTTCAGTTTTCCAATTCTCAACGCGCAAGATTTAACAAGTAATTCTAACAAATTACTAACACCTGCCACATTAATTTTCTCGGATTCATTAAGAATAGTCGAATCATCAGCATTAACAAATTCAGTAAATCCTGATACAACTGTCCAGATATTTAAGCCAAAATTATTACCTGATAAAATGAGTTTTCTCGAAAGAGGATTGTGGGGAGAGAATGGAATTGTGAGAGGAATTGGTCTCGCTTCACCGCTTACACCTGAAGTTAGGAAACACGAACTTGATGTTCGGAGGACTATGTTAACAGCTCATCAAATAGGTGGTTTTGCTACGCTCGGATTGATGCTGGCAACCTGTTATTATGGTCAGCGCATTATTGATGGAGGAGTTGATGGAAGAAGAAATTATGAATCTACAAAAAATACTTTAGTACTTGCTACAATAACATCATATTCAATTACTGCTTTACTCTCAATTCTTTCGCCGCCGCCGCTTATACGCCGTGATGAATTTAGTACAACTACGTTACACAAATTTCTCGCATGGTTTCATGTTGCAGGTATGATTGTTACTCCTATTTTAGGTTCTTTAATTAACACTAACCGCACGTTTAATATGGACAAAGCTCATTTTCATCAAGTCGCCGGTTATATCACAACAGCAATATTCGCTACAGCAATGATTGTAATAACATTCTAATAGGAGAGAAATAATGAAAGTAAAAATAAATGTTGTTCTCATATTACTCATAATTCAATTTTCTATAGTACTATCCCAATCCAAACAAATCGAGGCAGTAAAACAGGAATCTTCCATAACATATCAACTTACCCATCCGCTGCATGAAATTGAATCAACAAGTAAAGAAGCATACTGTAAAATTGATGTTGATCTTAACAAAAAGGAGATCAAAAATGTTTTTGTTCAGGTAGAGGTAACTACCTTCAACAGTGGAAATTCAAGTCGCGATTCTCATGCAATGGAAGTAATTGATGCACTTTCTTTTCCCGATTCAAGATTTACAAGCTCATCCATTACACAAAAAGGTGATAGCTTGAAAGTTTACGGCAAGCTAACCTTTCATGGTATTACAAAAGATATTGTAATTTCAGCGGCAACAAAATGGTCGAATAATAAATTAGTGGTTAATGGAAATTTTGATGTTAGTTTGACTGCATTCAAAGTTGATAGACCATCATTATTACTTATTCCAGTTAAAGACGCTCTGAAATTTTCGTTAACGGAGGTATTTAATCTTTAATTAGTATTCATCATTAGTCAATAATTACTCAAAGTGTTTTATTAATGGGAAATGAAATATTAAAAGGAGATAGATTTATGGATCGCAAAGATTTTTTATTAACATTAGGTAAAGGTGCGGCAATAGCTGGAATAGCTTACTGTGTTGGATGTGCTGCAAATAATAATGATGTTCCAACAGCACCAACCGGCGTAGATATGACACTTGACCTAAGCCAATCAGCCAATAGTGCCTTAAACACTGTAGGTGGTTCAATTGTTAATAATGGCATAATAATAGGTCGCACCGGTACGTCTTCATTTGTAGCTGTTTCTTCCGCGTGTACACATCAAGGCACAACAATTCAGTTTCAGTTAAATAATAACAGATTCTATTGTAATAACCATGGATCAACTTATGCATTGGATGGAACTGTTACTTTAGGACCGGCAGCCAGAAATCTAGTAAAATATAATACAACTTTTAGCGGAAATAGTTTGAGGATTTACAGTTAAGAATTACTTTGTTATAAAACAAAAAGCCAACTTAAAATTATTTTTATAATAAATTTTCGATTATGTCTTAAACAATTTGATGACATATACTGTCTAAGATACAGTATATGATCTCAATATTTGAACATATCGAAAAATTTCGAAAAGTTATTTTATTATCAAGTTCATTATTTCTCACTCTACTCATTGGAATCTTGGATGTGGCAACAGGTGCAGAGCTATCTGTTTCACTTTTCTATTTAATTCCTATAGCAATCTGTTCCTGGTTTATAAATAAAACGAGTGGATTATTTTTCTCTTTATTAAGTGCAGTAATTTGGTTTATTGCCGATGCATTGACTAATAATTATTCTCACCCATTGATCCCTTACTGGAATACATTAATCCTGTTAGGTTCTTTTGTAACAGTATCTCTTATTCTTTCCGCATTAAGAAATGCTATTGATATGGAGAATAACCTGGCAATAAGAGTTCAACAAGGACTTCTTCCAAGGCAAGCACCTACTTTTCCCGGTTACGAAATTTCCATTGTTTGGAAACCAAAATCATTCGTAAGTGGTGATTATTATGACTTTATGAACTTGGAAAACGACAGATTAGGAATTTGTATCGGAGACGTAACGGGTCATGGTGTTGCCGCTGCATTATTAATGTCGAATTTGCTCACTGCTACACGGTTTTTATCTCGCCATAACAATGCATCAGATAAGATCTGTTATCATTTAAATAATTCTATTTTTGAAAATGCAATACCGGAAAAATTTGCAACATTTTTTTATGGCATAATAAATCTAAATAATAATTCTCTTGAATATACAAATGCAGGGCATCCTCCTTCGATTATAATCGATCATAACGGGAATATTAAAAAGCTTGAATCCGGTGGAACAGTGATTGGAGTAGCGCGAAATCAAGAATATAAAAATGAGATTGTTCCATTATCGAGTGGTGATAAGATTGTTTTTTATACAGACGGATTAATTGAAGCAAAAAATTTAGCCGGTGATATGTTCGGCGAAGAAAGGTTTATCCAATCATGTTTAGAAAGCAGTTCGTTAAATGCTGAAGAAATGTCTAAGAAAATAATTCAATCAGCATCCAAATTTTGCAACGGTAGATTTGACGATGATATTACACTGCTGATTATAACTTATACTATAAAGGAATAAATTTTATTCCTTAGCAATTCAAGTGAGCGTTTTTTAATTTTATTCCAGTCCGCTACAATAAAAAAATCAGGTGAACGATTAATTTATAATTTCAATTGTGTCAAAGAATGTTATGATGTAGTTCTAAAAACAAAAAAGCCAACTCGCGTTGGCTTTAGCAAATTTATTTTATGTGATCGTGATTTTTACATACCTAGAATTACTAAACAGCTTTTTGCCGCATCTACCAAAGGCGCAAAATAAATTCCAAGAACAAGAATAGCAGTAACTAATACCGAAACAAGAATTGTATTCGGAAGTGAAGTGGTAACAGTCTGAGTTTCCTTTTCCGGTTTGGTTAAGAACATATGTTTAAGAACGCGTATATAGTAATAAAGAGAGACAACTGTATTCAATAAAGCGATTACTGCAACTGCAATCATTTTTGCATCTACAAGCGCAATGAACAAATATAATTTACCGATAAATCCTGCAGTCGGCGGAAGCCCGGTTAACGAAACTAAAAATATTGCAAGCGATACACCAAGGAATGGCGATGTAATTCCAAGACCGTTATAATCATGAATATCTTCCGATCCGGTCTTGTTAGCTATCAACATCACAACCAAAAATGCACCGAGGTTCATTATCAAATAAACTGAGAAGTAGATCAAGATTGCCAGCAGTCCTTGATTTGACATAACAACTAAACCAAGAAGCAGATATCCCGCATGAGCGATAGAAGAGTAAGCAAGCATTCTCTTCATATTGTTTTGCCAGAGGGCAGAGAAGTTACCAAGTGTCATAGATAGGATCGAAATTGCGATAAGTAAAGTTTTCCAATCAAAGACATTGATCAACTGCCACATACCGTTTGCATCGGCGTAAGAAACAAAAGTTGTTCTTATAAATCTTATAAGAAGAGCAAATCCGGCGGCTTTACTTGCCACAGATAAAAATGCAGTAATTGTTATCGGAGCTCCTTCATATACATCGGGAGTCCAGAAGTGAAATGGTGCGGAAGAAATTTTATATCCGATGCCCGCAAAAATTAAAAGACAGGCAAATGCGAGTGTAAAAAGATTGATATGCGGATTCTGAATCAGCGAATTAATTATATAAAGATTTGTACTGCCGGTTAATCCGTAAATTAAAGAAATACCAAAAAGCATCAGCCCGGATGATATTGCACCGTATAATAAATATTTCAATGCGGCTTCGCTGTTTCTGTCTCTCAATTTTGTAAATCCGGAAAGCACGTATGATGAGAGAGACATTAATTCCATTGAAAGATAGATCAAGATAAGATCGGAAGCGGAAATCATGAAGAACATTCCCAAAACCATACCGAAGATCAGGGCATAATATTCGCCGATTCTATCTTTTATCTTTATAATTTCCTCCGAACCTAAAGAAAAGAAAATGATAAAGATAGTTGCAACGACCACGATCATCTTGAAGAAAACTCCGAACGAATCTACTGCAACCATACCATATGTATATAATGCAGGCTGGAATGCAAATCCTTTTTCTCCGAATTGATTTAATACAAAGTAACCCGTGATTAAAATACCGGCGAGCGCTATGTAAGGGATAAATTTTTTGTCTTTGTGAAAAATCAGATCGGTAAGAACCAGGACAAGCAAAACTACCGCAAGAATAATTTCCGGTACTATTAAACTAAGTGACTGATATAGATTTGTATTTGCCATCATTAAAATTATAATCCGCTTAATGTATTGGTGCTATAGTGTTAACAAAATTTACCAGAGAATTAACAGATGAATTCATAATGTTCAACATTCCGGAAGGATAAATTCCTAGAAAATAATAATTATAGTAAGCGGAATGGACATTGCGTATTCGCGTTTATCAAGATCTTTAAGTGTAGCCCACTTTTCATTTAGCGGACCGAAGAAAATTCTTTGAAGAGTCCACAACATATAGCCGGCACCAAGTAAAATTCCTAGAGTAGAAATTAAAGTAAGAATCCTTATTGCACTAACGCCAAACGCACCAATAAATACAAGCGCTTCTGAAACGAATCCGCTCATACTTGGTAAACCGATTGCGGCAAAGAATGCAACTGTAACAAATCCGGTATAGACCGGCATCTGTGAAGCGAGTCCGCCAAAATCATTTAATCCTCTTGTGTGAGCGCGATCGTAAACAACGCCGACGATCAAGAAGAGCATTGCAGTAATTGTTCCGTGATTGAACATTTGGAATATTGCACCATTAATTCCGATAGTTGTAAGCGATGCCATACCAAGCAAAACGTAACCCATGTGAGAAATAGACGAGTAAGCAATTAATTTCTTGAAATCTTTTTGTGCAAGCGCTACGAGAGCGCCGTAAACAATATTGATCATTCCGAAGAGAGCAATGTACCACATCAACTGACGTGTGATATCGGGAAAGATCGGGTAGCTGACTCTTAAAATCCCATAAGTACCCATTTTCAAAAGAACGCCGGCAAGAATAACGCTGATAGGTGTAGGCGCTTCAACGTGTGCGTCGGGCAGCCATGTATGGAATGGGAACATTGGAATTTTAATTGCGAAGCCTGCAAACAATGCGATGTACGCAATTAATCTGAAGTTATTGGGATTCAATGCTGATAAAATTCCATCTGCCGAGTAATTAGCCGGATTCATTAAAGCAATCAAACTGAAAGTATGAACTTTACTTCCATCTGTCATTAATTCTGTTGCGCTGAAATATAATCCGATCATAACTAAAAGAATGAACACGCTTCCGAACAATGTATAGATGAAAAACTTTATAGCCGCATATTCTTTTCTTGGTCCGCCCCAAATACCGATCAAGAAATACATCGGCAGCAGCATCAATTCCCAGAAGATATAGAACAGGAAGAAATCGAGAGAGACAAAAACGCCCATCATTCCGGCATCAAGGAGAAGGAAGAGTGCGAAGTAACCTTTAACTGATTTTTCAATTGTCCATGATGAAATAGCGGCGATAAAAGAAATGAGTGCAGTTAAGAGGACCATCGGCATACTTAATCCGTCAATCCCCAAGAAATAATCTACCTTAACATTGCCGATCCATGAAATTCCGCCGATGTTGATCCATCTGAATTTTTCTATGAATTGAAATGACTTTTCTTCATAAATACCTCCGCTTGCGTAATTATAATTTGCAAGAAGAATTACCGCCAATATAACTTGTAGAGCAGTAATACCAAGCGTCAAGTATTTTATTGATTTGGGTTGTTCTTTTTTCATGAATAAGATCGAGAACATTCCCAGCACAGGAAGAAAAGTTATTAACGAAAGTATCGGAAATCCAATCATAACTACAACCTATTTTTATTTTTTTTAATTATCATTCCGAGGAGTGATATGACGAACAATCTCTAAATCAATTAATTATGAGATCCTTCGCTCCGCTCAGGATGACGTAAACCGTCAAAACGGTTTAAAGAACATCAATAAAATAATTATTGCAAAAATTACAAAGACAATGTATGTCTGAACTTTTCCTGTCTGCAATCTTCTGAAAGACAATCCAACAAAACCGCTGAATAAAGCCGTGAAGTTTACAAAACCATCTACAACAAAAGAATCGAACCATCCGCTCATTCTGGAAACGAATCTTGTTGCAGTCGCAGATCCGTTCACAATTCCATCAACAACTTTGTTATCGAACCAGGCAAGGATTGAACTGAAACTTAATGTTCCGGCAATTGCTGTTATGTCGTAAAGTTCATCGAGGAACCATTTGTTCAAAGAGAAATTGTAGAGAGGTTTGATCTTCTCTGCAAGTTTATCTACATTAAGTTTTTTCCATTGGTAGAACATGAATGCAAATAAAATTCCTAATCCGGCAACAGCAAGCGATAAAAACATTGCCGGGTAATGCGCCCAGTGCATTGTTTCCGTGTATTCAACCGAATGAGTTACTTCTCCATGAATTTCTGCTTTTGCTTCTTCCGTGCTCGGTTTCATAAAATCATATCGAGTTTCAAGCGGTACGACTTGCGAAGGAGTCTTAATCCAATTCTTTAATACCCAACCTTCTGATGCGCCAATTGGATTTGGTGTGTACCAAATAAAAATTGATAGAGCAGCAAGAACAACAAGCGGAGCCGCCATAACAAATGGTGATTCATGTGCATGATCGAACTTGTGCTGGTCTCTCGGCTCTCCGTGGAATGTTAAGATGACCAAGCGGAACATATAGAATGCTGTTAATCCCGCAACTAAAAATCCAATGATAGGAATTAACCAATGCCCGGTTAGTTTACCGAATGCAAGAGTGCCGGCAAGTATTCCATCTTTACTTAGAAAACCGGAGAAGAGTGGAATTCCGGAAATTGCCAAAGTGGAAATTAAAAATGTGTAATAGGTAACCGGTATTTTCCTTCTCAATCCGCCCATGTTGCGAATATCTTGTTCGTGGTGCATTGAATGAATCACAGATCCCGAACCTAAGAACAAACATGCTTTGAAAAATGCATGTGTAATAAGATGGAAGAATGCAAAAGCATAAGCGCCGACTCCAAGAGACATAACCATGTAACCCAACTGAGAAACTGTTGAGTATGCTAAAACTTTTTTGATATCATTTTGTGTGAGAGCGATCGTTGCGGCAACGAGTGAAGTAAACGCGCCAACTACCGCGATGACCAACATTGCATCGGCAGTAAGCATAACAAAAATTCTAACAATAAGATAAACTCCTGCGGCAACCATTGTAGCGGCATGGATTAACGCACTAACCGGAGTCGGGCCTTCCATTGCATCGGGCAGCCAAACATGAAGAGGGAATTGAGCAGATTTACCAACGGCTCCCATAAAAATTAAAATACCGGCAGCGGTCAACCATGTATTACTTCCAAAAGGAATATTGCCTGCGGCTATCTGTTGATATATAACATCGAACGTAAATGTTTTGTATTGAGTAAAGAGAATAAGTATACCTATAAACATTCCTATATCACCGATTCGGTTTACAATAAATGCTTTCTTGGCGGCATCGGAAGCGGATTTTTTCTCGAACCAAAAACCAATTAACAAGTATGATGAAAGACCAACTAATTCCCAGAAGATGTACATCATTAATAAATTATGCGTGAGAACTATTCCGAGCATGGAGAATGTAAAAATTCCGAGATAAGCAAAGTAGCGGGTGTAAAGTTTATCGCCGCGCATATATTCAATAGAGAAAACATGAACAAGAAAACTGATAATATTTACAACCAACAGCATCAGTACGGTTATGTTATCGATCTTGAATCCAAGTTCTATGCTGATCGCGCCTGCTGAAGGAGCGTTGCCCATTGTTATCCAGGTAAATGCCGCAACAATATCTTTTGTATTATAAATTGAAAGTTTTACATACGCAACGATTATTGATAGAAGTAATGCTATACCGAGAATTGCAACTTCGAACAGATATAGTTTTGGAATTCTTTTGCCAAAGAGAACAACAGTAATAAATCCAAGTAAAGGAAGAAAAAGAATAACAATACAAATATTAATCAGTAAACTTTCGCTCATAACCTATTCTTTTAAGTGATCTATTTCGTCAACATTAACGTTTGAAAATGTTTTATATATATTTAAAACGATAGCAAGCGCGATTGCTGCTTCAGCCGCTGCAAGGACAATTACGAATAGAGCAATAACTTGTCCTCCTAAACCGAAATTACCATACTTAGAAAAAGCTATGAAATTAATATTAGCTGAGTTAAGTACAAGTTCTATTCCCATTAAGACCATCACGGCATTTTTGCGGGTTACTATTCCATAAATGCCGAGAGAGAATAAAATTGCACTGACAATCAAAAAATGTGTTAATCCAACTTGTAACAACTTACTTCTCCTATTTTATTCTGATCCCTCCGCCTTCGGCGGACTATCGGGAAGAGAATCTCATCTATGTGAAGGATAGAGACTCTTCACTTCGTTCAGAGTGACAAAAATTTATTCTTTATCTCTTCTTGCAATAGATGCCGCACCAATCAATGCGACAAGCAATAAAATTCCAAGTAATTCAAAAATTAAAACGTAATCTGTTAATAATAGATGACCGATATCCTTAGTTGTTGTTAACGGTGTAACCGACGGTTCAGATTTCCATTCCGTCCAGATCATAACAGAAACAACTGCGCCCATAAATATTCCTACGGCAATAGCCGCAGGCAGCATTTGAACGGTGCCGGTACGGATCTCAACATTAGTGATTTTATTTGTAAGCATAACACCGAACAATAATAAAATTAGAATACCGCCGACGTAAATAAGAATTTGCGAGATGGCGATAAAGTCAGCGCCGAGTAAAACATAAATTCCGGCAACGCCAAAGAATGTAAACAGCAAATAAAAAGCTGAGTGTACGATATTTCTTGTTGTGACAACAAATAATGCAGATAATAAAGTTATTGCTGCGAATATGTAAAAGATGATATCGTAAAAATTCATTGAACCAATTCTCTAAATATTTACTCGGTTTTATTTTCAGTCTGTGCCGGCGTTTCCGGTTTTGGTTTTGCGGCTGCAGCAGCTTTTTCAGCCTGGAGTTTTTCGTAATTTATTTTTCTCTGCACAGCTTCTTCATCTGTTAATGTTGCAAACTTGTAAATAAAATTACTTCTTTCATATTCTGCAAATTCATAAACATCAGTCATATAGATACATTCAGTAGGACAGGGGAAAACACATAACTGGCAATAACAGCATTTTGCAATATCAATATCAAATTTTGTAACCCAGAGAGCTTTCTTTTTCCCGTTTGAAGTAATGCCTAAATCTTCCCCTGGAATACTTTTTACTGTTTCAATTTCGATACAACTTACAGGACACGCGCGTGAACATTGATCGCATCCTATACAATCATCCATATTAACGTATAATCTGTTTCGAACACGTTCCGGTAATTTAACTTTTACGTCTGGATACTGAATTGTAACAGCCGGAGTAAATAAGTGTTTGAAAGTAACCTTCATTCCAACTAGAACAGTAAAGATACCATCATATGTATTTTTTAAATATTGTTTCATCAGTTTATAGTAAAGAAATAATTCCAATTATTATTAAGTTTAAAAAAGCATAAGGTATTAAATATTTCCAGCAAACAGTCATTAGCTGATCAACACGTAGACGAGGCAGTGTCCAACGTAACCACATCTGCACAAATACTAATGTTAATCCTTTTGCAATAAACCAGAATCCTTGTTCAAAAGGAACAAGCCATTGAGCGCTGATAGAATTGCCAAAGTAACCAATAGGTGATTGGTAACCTCCAAAAAATAAAATTGTAATTATTGCCGAGACAGCAAACATATTTCCATATTCAGCAAGCATGAACATTCCCCATTTCATTCCACAATATTCCGTAAAATATCCGGCAACTAATTCTGATTCGGCTTCTGGAATATCGAACGGTACTCTATTTACTTCTGCGAGTGTGCTTATAAATATTATCAATGCACCAATAAACATAAATGGTATCAATAAAAATTTTGATAAACCGAAAATCGCTCCTCCGAAAATATTCCAATTCCAAAAAGAAGAAGTCTGCATCTGACTTATTTTATCTAAGCTTAATGTTCCGGTAAGCATAACCATTGAAAGAACTATCAGAGCAGTCGGGATTTCATAACTAATAATTTGAGCAACTGCACGCATCGCGCCAAGTAAAGAATATTTATTATTTGCAGACCAGCCTGCCATCAATATACCAGCAACAACTAAACTGGAAATTGCAAGAACATAAAATATTCCTATTTCGACTTCGCTGCCAAGTAACTTACTGGAGAAGGGAATTACTGCATAAGCGGCAAAACTTCCACTGAAGACAAGAACAGGAGCGATATTGTAAAGAGTTTTGTCGGCATCAGTTGCAATAATATCTTCTTTCTGTAACATCTTCATTAAATCGGCAACTGTCTGAAGCCAGCCATGCCAGCCGGTTCTCATCGGTCCTAATCTATCCTGCATATGAGCGGAAACTTTTCTTTCCAGCCAAATACCAAATAGAGCGAAGACAAGAATTATAGTTAACGGAACTACTGCAACAAGTAATCCAGCTAAAATTTCATTACCAATCAAGTTGTAAAGGAATTGATACATTATCTGTCTATCTCTCCTAAAACAATATCTAAACTTCCTAGAATTGCAATTACATCAGCAACTAAGTGTCCTTTGCACAATTCTCCCATGACTTCAAGATTTACAAATGACGGTGCACGAACTTTAACTCTAAACGGATTTAGATTACCATCACTAATTATAAAGTATCCTAACTCGCCACGCGGATTTTCAACGCGGGCATAAACAGTTCCTTTAGGTGGTTTAATTCTTTTAGGAATTGCTGAATGAACGTCGCCTTCAGGAATATTATCAATTGCTTGTTCTATTATACGAACACTTTGTTCCATCTCAAGAACCCGGACGTAATAACGATCCCAACAATCGCCAACGGTTCCTACTAAGCCTTTACCTGTTGGAATTTCAAATTCGAAACGATTATAAATTGAATATGGATCTTCTCTACGGACATCAAAAGCCAAACCGCTGCCGCGAAGTACGGGACCGGTTGCACCAAAATTAATTGCTGTATCGATAGGAAGAATTCCAATGCCAGCTGTTCTTTCAATAAAAATTTTATTGAATGTAAGCAAATTATTTAGTTCAACTACTGTAGGACGGAAATGGTTAATAAATTCTTTTGTTTTTCTTACAAAGTCGGGATGAATATCGTGTGAGAGTCCGCCGATCCACATATAATTGTATAACATCCTCGCACCGCATGTCATTTCGAAGAGACTTAAAATATATTCACGGTCACGGAAGAGATAGAGGAAAGGCGTTAATGCGCCAATGTCTGCACCATTTGTTGCAATCGCAACCAAATGCGATGCAATTCTCTGTAGTTCAGCCATAATAACACGAATATACTCGACACGTTCAGGAATTTGAATACCCAACAATTTTTCTACAGCAATAACATAGCCAAAATTATTTCCCATCGCTGCTAAATAGTCTAATCTATCTGTATATGGAATCACTTGAGGATAAGTCATTGCTTCGGCATGTTTTTCAAAACATCTATGTAGATAACCAATATGAGGTTTAACACTTAATATTAGTTCACCTTCGGCCTCAAGCTCAAGTCTCAACACCCCATGCGTAGAAGGATGTTGCGGACCCATATTAAGAACCATTGTTTCAGTCTTTAGAGCCATGTCAGTAAGGTACCTTCATACCTTGATAAAATTCGGGATTCTTATAATCTTTTCTAAGAGGATAGCCTGCTTCCCAATCATAAGGCATCAATATTCTTCTTAAGTCGGGATGATTTAGGAATATGATCCCGAACATGTCGAAAGCCTCGCGTTCATGCCAATCGGATGTTCTCCAAACATTATAAACCGATTCAACTTTGGGATCTTCTCTTTGAGTAGAAACTTTTAATGTGATTTTATGTTTCAAACTTGTCGAATGTAAATGATAGTAAACACTTAATGTACCACCATTTATGACATCGACTCCATCCTCATCTTTGATCTTTGTCCCATTAGCATCATCAACTCCGGAAAGAACCATCAAACTGTCAACTTTGAATTCATCACTATCACGTAAAAATGCTCCGATCTTATGTATCTGCAAAGAATTAATAGAAATAATTGGTTCTGTAGGAGTCTCTTTATCTAAACTCAAGATCGCTTCGCCAAACTCATTCTTTAATAGTTCAAATATTTCTTCCGGATTCTTCATGCAATTTTCTTTCTTAGAGATTCATTACGAATTTTTTCTTGTAACTTGAGTAAGCCTTCTAATAATGCCTCCGGCCTTGGCGGACAACCCGGGACGTAAACATCAACCGGAATGACGCGGTCAATTCCTTTTAATACATGATAACCGTGTTCCCAATAAGGTCCGCCACAATTTGCGCAGCTCCCCATAGATATTATATATTTTGGATCAGGCATTTGTTCGTATAATCTTTTAATTCGGGTAGCCATTTTAAGTGTAACTGTACCGGAGATAATTATTGCATCTGCTTGTCGTGGAGTATTTCTTGGAATGACACCGAAACGATCAAAATCATAATGGGAAGCTGAAGTAGCCATCATTTCTATAGCACAACATGCAAGACCGAAACCAAGCTGCCAAATTGATGAAAGTCTTGCCCAGTTCATTAAATCATCAACTTTAGCGATAACAATATTGCCGTCAGAAAACTCTTTATCTAATAAACCCATGAATATTCTCTTTTCAAAATTAAGACTTCGGTTTTAATATCTCATCTAACTTTCGTGGTTTGGGATGTGGACGAGCCCATTCCAAATCACCTTTGCGCCATTCGTAAGCCATGCCCAAACCCAATACTAAAAGAAATATTAGCCCGACAAGAAAACCATAAACACCATATTCTTTATAAGTAAGCGCCCAAGGAAAAAGTAGAACAACTTCAACATCAAAGATTAGGAAAATTAGAGCAACAACATAAAAACGGATGTTAAATTTTACCCAAGGTGAACCTTGAGGGTTTTCACCACATTCATAAGTTAAATATTTTTCGCGGGTTGGTCTGTTTGGGCTTAGAAGTTTTGATATAATGAGTACTGCAACCACAAAAACGATTGCAAGCATTATAAAAATCAAAATTTTCCCGAATTCAGTAAGCATCAAGTTCAAAAAATGTTGCGAGCAAAATAGCACATCCATGTATTTTTGTCAAGAATTCGTAAAAGATTTCATCCCATTGATAAAAATTTTTATGAATTTTTTTTTAATTAAATTTGCATCAGTTACTTGAGAGAAAAATTAGAATGAGAAAACACGACGTAATTATTGTTATGCTTATTTTGTGTGGAATTAAACTTTACGCACAATCACCCGGACAAAAATGGGAAAGTGTATATGATTCAAAAGATCAGGTGATATATGTTGATACTTCAAGTATCAAACAATTTGAAAACCAAATTTCTGTATTAAGTATTACCACTTATAAACAACCTCAATTGATAGCCTCATTAAATAGAGAAGCTGCAAGTGTAAAATCGCAAATATTATTTAATGCCGCTTCTAAGAAATATACAGTAATAGGTACTCTTTATTATGATAAAAATCTAAAAATACTTGGAGAGACTTCATTACCTGGATTTACATCCGGCAGCGAAAATTTTTCGATTTCATTTGAAGGAAATGAAGCTATGACTGCAGTATTCAACAAATCAGTCGAATACTTAAAAAGTGGTGTTGCAGTAATTGAACAAAAAGACTTTTCTAAAAACAATGATAAGAATAAAGAACAATCAAGTTCGAATTCCCCAAAAAGTAAATTGTCCGGAAATCAATTAAATAAATCAGCAAAAGATTCTGTAAATACAAAAGACAGAGTTGCACTATTTTTAAGTAAGAAAGATTCAGTTCAGAGATCAGAACAGACAAAAAATAATACTTTACCTTCCAATGAGAAATTAAAACCAAACACAAACTTAAAAAGCCTGGTTACGTCCAAGAGAAATGAAACGATCTCAAAACAGGAACATGAAAGCGAAAGTGAAACGAATCCCAAAAGCACAATCTTTACTGATGGTACAAAATATTCTTTCCAAGTTTCATCATGGAAAAATAAATCAAAAGCTGAAAGTGAAGTTAATAGATTAAAATCCGAAGGTCATAACTCTTTTATTACTGAAGGATACGTTAGAGGAGCGATCTGGTACCGTGTTCGAATTGGATATTTTAATTCCCTCGAAGAAACTGAAGAGTATATGAAGAAAGTAAAATAATTATCTGTAAGGATTTACTCTTCATCCCGTCATAATTTTGGTACAAATAAAAGAAAGGTCTAAAATGAAAATGAATATAACTCTCTTCACGTTATTAATTCTTGCAACATACACGATAGGTTGCGCACAACAAAATAAAGGTTCAAATAACTCGAAAGGAAAAGAGATGAATGTTAAAGTTCAAAAGACAGACAAGGAGTGGAGAGAATCTTTAACTCCGGAACAATATCAAGTATTGAGAGAGAAGGGAACTGAAAAACCTTTTACAGGAAAGTACTGGAACTTTGATGAGAAAGGAATTTACCGTTGTGTTGCATGCGGACAAGTTCTGTTTGATTCAGATACTAAATTTGATGCCGGCTGTGGGTGGCCAAGTTTTTCTGATGTTGTAAATAATAAGAATGTAATCTTAAAAGAAGATTACAGTTTGGGAATGCACAGAATTGAAGTTATGTGCAGTAATTGCGGTGGTCATTTAGGGCATGTATTTGATGACGGACCAAAACCAACAGGACAACGTTTTTGTATTAATTCTGCTTCAATTGATTTTGAGAAAAAAGAAAAATGATGTGCACTAATAAATGTATTGTCGCAATAATATTTCTCTTTTAAATTGAAGCATAAAAATGAGGGAATATGAAAAAATATTTGTTTACTCTGATAAGTCTTTTTTTTGCTTATACAGTTAATGGCCAGGTAAAAAATCCTAATCTTAATGATTTGATTGGGACAGAATATGCATTTGCATCTGCTGCTGCAGAAATCGGAACAAGAGATTCATTTTTGAAATTTGTAGCGGATGACGGAATTATCTTTAGACCTAATCCGGTTAACGGAAAAACTTTCCTAAGTAATGCACAAAAAAGAACGGGCTTACTTAGCTGGTATCCAGCATATGCGGGAATTTCTCATAATGGTGATATGGGCTTTACAACTGGTCCGGCAGATTTTAAAAAAGATAAAGACAGCTCAGCAATTTGGTTTGGTAACTTTTCTACTGTTTGGCAAAGACAATCAAACGGTGAATTTAGATTTGTTATTGATATGGGTATTAGTAATAATAAACCTATGGAACAATACATCCCGTTTAAATATGATACGGCTAATTCGAATTCATATTCACTAAGAAGAGGAATGAATAGAATAAAAGCCGATGAACTTTTTAACAAAGATAAAGAATTAACATTGATAATTTCTAAAATTGGAGTTGCATCAACTTATAAGAAATTTATTAATGAAGAATCAAGATTACTCCGCGATGAATTTTTTCCTATAGTTGGAACATCTGCGATTACGGATTATCTTACAAAAAACAGCGGGACTTATACATTTAATCCTATTGGAGGAAAAATTTCCTCATCAAAAGATCTTGGATTTACTTATGGCGAACTGACTATATCAGATGCGGATAAAAATAATTACAGTAAATACAATTATATGCACATCTGGAAGAAAGTTGGAAAACTGTGGATAATCATTATTGACGTAGCAAATAAACTAGAAACTAAATAACAGCTAGTTCTTCACATTGTTAAGATTGATCCGCGATACTTTCAGAATACTGAATATTAATACTGCTACACCAAACCATTGAACAGGATTCAAAATATTGCGATGAATAAAATATTCAAGCACTACTGCTGTTAGTGGAAATGCCAATTCGCAAATTGTCGCAACCGAAGCTGTGATTTTTTTCAATCCATAGTAATATAAAAATATTGCAGCACCGCCAGTCGTAAATGCAATTATCAAAAAGATCATCCATTGATAAGAAGATACACTTGAAATTGTTTTTATATCTCGCATCAAAGTTGCAATTACTATCATAATAGCAGCAGATAATAGAAATCTTAAGTATGTACCCACTTCAAAACCAACATTTCTTAAAGCTCTCTTACTAAAAACCGTTGATGAACTAAAACTTAGTGCCGCAATCAATGAAAAACCTGCTGCAACTAATGTCTTATCTCCGGTTAGAAAATTTGGAAGTGAAAAACCGAATGTCATAAAATATGCACCTGTTAGAGCAAGAAATGCCCATAAAAAAAATATTTTAGGAAGTTTTTCCTTCAATAAAATTCCGGCAAGCGTCAATGCAAATACAGGCTGAAGTTTTTGAATCAGTATAACGATCGAAAGATTTACAAAATTAACATAGAAAAGTGCTTTTGTTATCGCCATAGTTCCAATGGCCCCGCCGAATAACGCTACTCCTAAAAAAGCAAGCCAATCTATCTTGGAAAGTTTTTTTATTTCGGAATACCGTTTTATAAATATTGGTGATAATAATAGAGCAACGATTGAACTTTCTAAAAATACAACTAACGGTACAGGCAAACTATAAAGAGCAGGACGTAATACAATCCCATCGAATCCCCAAAGTGCTGCGGCTATTATAACAAATAGTGGAGCTAATTTTCCCATTCATCCTTCTTTCTATAATTAGATTATAAAGTGTGGACAAAAATAAATATTATTTAATTATTAAGTTGAATTTTGTCAGTCGCAACCAAAAATATTTTTACTTTTAATATTAAATCTGAAAAGTAACGTTATACCTAATGAAGCTAATCCTAAAAGTAGACCGACCCAAATTCCAGCCGCACCAAAATTGAAAACGAAACCAAGAAGATAAGATATAGGTATTGCAATGACCCAATAAGATAATATTGATATTAATAATGGAATCTTTACATCGGTCATTCCTCTTAGAATTCCAATCCCGATGGCTTGTAATCCGTCGAACAGTTGGAATAATCCTGCTATGATTAAAAGTACACTTGCAATCTCGATTACTTCCGGATTGGTGTTATAAAATGTTGGAAGAATTTTTCTAAACAGAAAAAATATTACTGCAAAAGTTAACATCACTGCAGAAGCTAATCCGATTGCACTAAATCCCGCTGAACGGATTTGTTCGATGCTTTTCTTTCCAACTGCATCACCAACACGAATTGTTCCCGCCGATGCAATGCCTAATATAACCATATAAGTAGCCGACGCTAAACTTATAGCAATTTGATGTGCTGCAAGCGGTTTTGCACCAATCCATCCGATCATTATTGCACCGAATGAGAACGCTCCTACTTCCAGCAAATACTGAAGCCCGCTTGGCAATCCGATGTTGATTAATTTTTTTATAAGATGATTATCTACCGGTTTGATTTTAAATTTTGGTTCATAAATTTTTACCCGTACATATTTTAAGGTGAAGATCATAAGCACTGCTGCCATAACGTAACGCGTTGTTGTTGTTGCAATGCCGGCGCCGGATAGACCCATTGCAGGAAAACCGAAATTACCGTAGATAAAAATCCAGTTTAGAAATGCGTTTAATAGATTTGCAGCGATTGCAATTATCATCGGCGGATTTGGAATTGACAAGCCTTCTAGAAATTGTCTGTAGCATTGAAAAACCATAAATGGAATTACAGAAATACTTAATATTTGTAAATATGGAATTGCTTCTCTGACTACTTCTTTGGGCTGATTCAAGTGCGGGATAAGAAATGATAATGAGAAAGTGCCTAACATTAATATTATTGAGAAAGGAATGTTAACAAGTAAGGAATGATTTAAGATCTTTCCGCATTCGCTCCGGTTATTTGAACCTTTAGTAATTGCAATTAATGGAGTAGAAGCATATGTCATTCCAATGCCGACAACTATGACAAGAAAAAATAATCCATTCACTAATGAAGCCGCGGCAAGAGAAGTATAGCTTACTTTCCCCACCATCAAACTATCTACTACACCCATCATTACATGTCCCAACTGTCCTAGGGAAATTGGGACGGCAAGTTTTACGGTCTCTTTTATATGTGTTTTAAAATTCATCTTCGATGTTTTGTTAAATAAATAACTCTAAACGAAAATTAGTAAATTGTAACCACAACTCATTATTAATATAGAAATGAAACTCTCACAAATATTCTCATATGGTTTGCTTGCAATAATTATTGCCCTCTTTATTTCCAATATGCTTGATGTTCGATTTATTCAGGATGATGCCTACACTTCTCTGCGTTATGTGAAGAATTTCCTGGAAGGGAAGGGCTTAGTGTTCAACGAAGGAGAACGGGTAGAAGGATACACAAATTTTTTATGGATTATGATTTTAAGCGGGATAGGATTTCTAAATCATAATCTAAACCTTGTTCTTGATCTTGATATGACCGCACAATATATGTCAATCATTTCGAGCATTGGCGTCTTAATTCTAACATATATTCTTTCTAAACTGATAAACCGGAGGAGTGAAAGTAAGTCTACATCGGCAAAGTTTATTAATGAACTGAAAAATCTTTTACCGGTTCTTCTATTGGCATTTTCCACTCCAATGATTTATTGGGGCGTGAGTGCAATGGAGACCAATCTATTTGTATCTCTAATCTTGCTATCAATAATATTTTACATAAACGGGGGTAAAGACAAACCAAATTTAGCTTTTGTTACTGTCTCGGTTCTGAATTCACTATTGCGCCCGGAAGGATTAATATTTTTTATATTGATTATATCTCATAAAATATTATTTAATATTTTAGAGCGGCGAGAAAGAGGAAAGAAAAACTCTATCTCAATAATATTTGATAAGATTACCCGTAAAGAAATTTTACTTTTTATCGTTCCATTAATAATCTATTTTGCATTCCGGTTGGTTTATTATGGTTATCCTTTGCCAAATACTTTTTATGCCAAGACAGAATTTACGTTTCAATTCTTACAGCGCGGAATAAATTATTTCTATGATTTTGCACGCTCATATTTGTTATACGGTTTTGTTTTAATCCTGCCGGTAGTTCTATCCAAAAATAAAATCACTTTTAGAGAATTCACACTGTTGTTTTGGATTACTATTTTATGGATAGTAATTGTAATATTAATTGGCGGAGATGTTCTCCCAATCCACCGTTTCTTTCTTCCTATCATGCCGATAATTTTAATCATGTTTGTAAAATTTGTTTTTGAAATTGTTGAACAAATCCTTCCGATAAAAAAAAATATTATTCAACCGGTTCTCATGTTTGTCTTCATTCTATTATCGCTGTTTGGTTATCTGAACTATGAAAAACAAAAAAGTGAAATGATAAATAAACGTTCTTATGAAGCCGGCTTAGTTAAGAAAATGAAGATCTATGCGGAATGGGTAAAAGAGAAGAGCGAACATCAAGAAAGAAAACTTACAGTTGCATTATCAACCATTGGTGCGTTTTCATATTTCTCTGATGCAAAAGTGATTGACCTTGTTGGATTAACAGACGAATACATTGCACACAACCCGAAAGAAGTTTATGGAATTAATGATGGACTTCCGGTATTATGGAAAGAAAGACATTATAATGCAGAATATGTTCTCTTTCAAAAACCGGATTATATAATTTTTCCAGCAGGAGCTAAACCGAGCGCATTTGCAGAGTGTGCTCTCTTTGTCCAGAGTGAATTCCAAAAGAATTATTATACACAACTATTTTATTCGGAAGAACTGCATCAACTATTGCCAATATTTACGCGAAGGGAGTTCACAATTGAAACTCAATCATGTAATGTTATGTTTATTAAATATTATATCAACGCCTATAACGATTTATTGAATATGATCTCGAGCGGAAATAAAAATAATTTATCAACGATTTTAAATGACTGCGATTCCGTAATTAAATATTGTCCGTCAAGAAAGTCAGACGTATTTACAATAAAAGGAATGGCATTCTATCACGTTGGACAAACATCCGAAGCAGAACAATATCTTAAACAAGCTGTTGCACTTGATGAAACAAATTCTATTGCCCGTATCTACTTAAAAAATATTTATATCGAATACGGCAAAATAAATGAAGCGGGGAAGCTTCTTGTCCAAATAAAAAAATATTCTCCTGATGCTCTGCCTTTTTTAGAATAATTCAAAGATTATTGAAACTTTTTCGAAAAAGATTTTGTAAACGAAGTAATTGTACATATTTTCTAACCAGATAAAATACAAAGGATGCTATATGGAAAACATCGGCTTTGGGGAACTGCTTATAATTGTTCTAATTCTTGTTCTATTGTTCGGTGGGAAAAAAATCCCCGAATTAGCTAAAGGAATAGGACAGGGTATTAGATCATTCAAAAAAGCATTAAGCGGGGAAGAAGAAGATAAATCGAAAAAAGAATAGTTAACCGCACTCTAATTACTCATGTTGATGAAAATTTCTTCTCTTCTTATTTTTGCGTCAAATTAAATAAACATAATTTGTTTATCATTTCTTAGTAATTTCATTTAGTATAATGGAGGAAAGAATGAGCGGGAGTCAAACAGCAAAAAAATATGAATTCAAAGCAGAAGTAAAAAAGCTGCTTGATATACTTGTTCACTCGCTTTACACGAGCAGGGAAATATTTCTACGTGAATTAATTTCAAACGCCTCAGATGCGTTAGACAAATTCCGTTTCGAATCTAACCGCGGTTCGGAAATTGCCGATAAAGATTTACCTCTGGAAATTAAAATTGAATTCGACGAGAAGGATAAAATCCTTAAGGTTATTGATACCGGAATTGGGATGACGCGTGATGAATTGATCACTAATATCGGAACTATAGCAAAATCCGGGACTGAAGAATTTGTAAAAATGATTGCTGAAACAAAAGCTGATGCGGGAAATATTATCGGGAAATTCGGAGTCGGTTTCTATTCCGTTTTTATGGTTGCTAAAGAAGTAGAAATTAAAACAAAATCTTTCCGCATAGATGAACCGGCTATTAAATGGAAATCCGATGGATTAGGCGATTACGAAATTGAAGAACTCGAAGGAAAACATTTACGCGGGACGGAAATTGTTATTCACTTAAAAGATGATGCAGCCGAGTACACACAAAAATGGCAGCTCGAAGATATTATTAAAAAACATTCCAATTTTATTTCTTATCCGATCTTGCTCGGTACCGAAAAGATCAACACTGTAACAGCGCTTTGGCGAGAACCGAAAAGTTCGATCAAGAAAGAACAATACGATGAGTTCTATAAATTTCTTTCTTATGATAATGATCCGCCAATGGATATTATTCATAAATCGGTTGATGCTCCTATTCAGTTCAATGCACTTCTGTTTATTCCTAAAAAGAGTAATGATTTTATTTGGCATGACCGCGATAATTACGGCTTAGATCTATATGTAAGGAGAGTATTAATACAGCATATGAATAAAGATCTCTTACCAGAGTATATGAGTTTTGTTAAAGGTGTAGTAGATTCTGAAGACCTTCCGCTGAATATATCACGCGAGACATTGCAAGAAAATATTGTCTTCTCAAAAATCGCATCAAGTGTAACCACGGCTGTCTTGAGTTACCTTTCCGATAAATCTAAGAATGATTTGGAAGGTTATATAGAATTTTGGAAAGAGCATGGTAAAATATTTAAAATGGGTTATCATGATTTTACCAATCATGATAAATATGTTGAGCTATTGAGATTTAATTCCTCCACTTGTAAAGATAAGGACAAACTTATTTCGCTGGCAGACTATTCATCGCGTATGAAAGAGGGACAGAAGGAAATCTATTACATAACGGGAGTTAATCGCGAAGCGATCGAACAAGATCCTCACATGGAAATTCTTAAAAGCAAAGGTCTGGAAGTTTTATTCTTGCTAGATCCGGTTGATGAATTTGTTATTCAATCTATTCGTAAATACAAAGAATATGATTTCAAATCCGCTGATCAAGTTGATTGGAAAAAATTGAGCGACTTAAAGAGTGTTGAAGAAAAGAAAAATGATTTAGATGATCTGAATAAAGATGATGAGAAACATTTTTACAGTCTGCTTTCTAAAATGAAAAGTATTTTATCCGATAGAGTAGAAGATGTAATTAAATCTAACCGCTTAGTTGACAGCGCTTCTTGTATTGTATCAAAGGATGAAGGATTATCAGCTTCGATGCAGAAAATTCTGAAGATGGCAAACAAAGAAATGGGCGAGCAGAAAAAAATATTTGAAGTTAATCCGAATCATAAATTGGTGCGCAACCTTCTAAAAATTTTCAAAGCCAATGCTAACGATGACTTTATCATAAATGCAACCGAACAGCTTTTTGAATCGGCTCTACTGCAGGAAGGAAGTCTGGACGATCCGCACAAACTTGTAAAAAGAATAAATCAATCGTTAGAACAATCCAGCGATTGGTATGTTGAAGTGAAAAAATATTAATTATGTTTCATTTTAACTTTTAAGCAAGGGTAAAACTTAATTCATATCAATTAACATGGTGAGTTAATGAACAACGACACTTCAAGCGGTTTTAAAAGAGAGCTCGGTTTATTCGATTCCACAATGATCGTTATCGGTTCAATGATCGGCTCAGGAATATTTATTGTCAGCGCCGATATTTCAAGAACAGTCGGTTCAAGCGGTATCCTATTATTAGTTTGGCTGATCACCGGAGTTATTACACTTATCGGTGCTTTAAGTTACGGAGAGCTTGCTGCTATGATGCCCAAAGCCGGCGGTCAATATGTTTATCTCCGTGAAGCTTACAATCCGCTTGTTGGTTTTTTGTACGGCTGGACTTTATTTCTTGTTATTCAAACAGGAACAATTGCAGCCGTAGCAGTAGCATTTTCAAAATTCACTGCAGTAATTATTCCTTCGTTCAGCACAAAAAATATTCTTTTCTCTTTGTTAGGATTAAAAATTTCCGCTGGACAAATTCTTGCGATCTGTTCGGTAATTTTTCTTACATACATAAATATCCGCGGACTTCGTGAAGCAAAATTTGTTCAGGATATTTTTACAATCGCTAAAGTTCTTGCACTCTTTGGATTAATATTGCTTGGATTATTTATCGGGGCTAATGCCCAAGCGATCAGCGCAAATTTTTCAAACATGTGGCAGGCAAAATGGCTTCATATATCAAACGGCAAAGTTGATTGGATGGAATCTCTAACCGGTTTTTCTATAGTTATTGCTATTGCAGTCTCTATGGTTGGTTCTCTCTTCGCAAGTGTAGCATGGGAAAATATTACATTTACCGCCGGAGAAATAAAAGATCCTAAAAAAAATATCCCGCGAAGTTTATTCCTCGGGACATTAGCTGTTACAGCGCTCTACATACTTGCTAATGTTGCTTATCTTTGTGTGCTACCATTAGTAGGAAGTATTAATGGAACAGATGTAATGAGTTCGGGAATTCAGTTTGCCGCTGAAGACCGTGTCGGCACCGCGGCGGCAAATTTAGTTTTTGGTGAACCCGCCGCTATAATTATGGCGCTCTTAATTATGGTTTCAACATTCGGCTGTAACAATGGATTGATACTTGCCGGCGCAAGAGTTTATTATGCTATGGCTAAAGATAATTTATTTTTCAAATCCACAGGAACATTAAATAAAAATTCCGTTCCAGCAAAAGCGTTGATCTTTCAAGGAGTATGGGCTAGTTTACTTTGTCTCTCAGGTACTTATTCTCAGCTTCTTGATTACGTAGTTTTTGCCGTACTGTTATTTTATATTCTTACAGTAACCGGCGTATTTATTTTAAGAAAGAAACGGCCGGATGCAGAGAGACCTTATAAAGCTTTCGGTTATCCTGTTCTCCCGATTCTATATATTATTCTTGCTGCAACAATTGCTGGAATTCTTTTTATAGAAAAACCAGATTACACATGGCCGGGATTAATTATAGTTTTACTTGGCATACCGGTTTATTTCGGATGGAATTATTTTCAAAAGAAAAATCTTAATAGAGTTTGAATGGAACTGGGATTTGAATCTGGACTTTTACATAACGTCCTTTATCTTTCCCCGGTTTGAATCTTGAAGCCGATACTGCTCGTAGTGCAGCTTCATCACATCCTCCGCCGATACCTTTTGTAAGAAGAGTTTTTCTCACAGAACCGTTCTCGTCAACAAATGCAAGTACAAACACAGTTCCGGCAATGCTGTTTCTTTTTGCTTCAGAAGGATAAACAACTTGCGAAATAATTTTTTGTATTCCGCCAATCGGTTCAGGCATTTCATCTACCGCTACTAAATAAATTTCTTCCACTTTTGGTTTTGGCAGAGAAGGTAAACCAGTTGAAATTCCGGAACCATTACCTGTCCCTGTTCCATCTCCGGTACCAGTCCCATCACCTTTCGCACTGCTTTCATTAAGCGGAGTAGATGGTTTATCGCTATGAATGATTTTTTTATTGGTATTAATAAATTCCTCTGCAGATTTCTTAGGCACTTCTGCTTTTTCATTCTTATTGATAATAGAATTATCCCCGCTGCCGCCGGAATTTATATTGAATTCAATTAATTGATTTGATTGTTCTAAAGAATGGAGAGCAATAAAATAAAAAAATAGTACGAGCAATGAATGCAAAGCAAATGAGATGACCGAAGAAAAGTATTTGTATGCAAATTCATACATAAATCAATTTTGGTTATTAGTTTTTATTACGGAGTTTCAGTCTCAGCACGAGTTGTAGATATTAAAAGTTTTACAGCGCCGGCGCTTTTAAGTTCATCAAGTAACTTAACAAATGAACCGTGTCTTACATTTTTATCCGCTTTTATAATTACATCCTTTGTTCCATTACTTTCAAATTCATTTTTGACATTCCATGGAACGTCGGCAAATTGAATAGTCTTGCCGTTGATGATAACTTCATTGTTTTCTGTCAAATAAACTTCAATGCCTTTGCTTACATCTGTTTCCGAATTGGTGGATTGAGGAAGTTTTACTTTATAAGAACCCATAATGAGGAATGGACTGGTTATCATAAAAATTATTAGAAGTACAAGAACAACATCTGTAAAAGGTGTAATGTTTATTTCGGAAAATTCTTTCTCATCAATTTTATATCGTCGCATGGCTCACACTCTAGAACTTTTAATAGAGCGGATTAGATTTTGAATCGCTTCATCAAATAGCGGTAAAGTAAGTTTTATTCTTTTTGTAAAATAATTGTAGAATAATACCGATGGAATAGCAACAAACAAACCTGCTGCTGTTGCTATCAAAGCTTCTGCAATTCCGCTCATAACATGAGCATAGTGTGAAGTATCAGTTGATGAGAGAGCGCTGAATGATTTTATAATTCCTACAACGGTTCCGAACAATCCGATGAACGGGGAGATGGAGCCTAATGTTGCCAGTATACCCAAACCTTTTTCAAGTTTTACAATTTCCTGATCAAGCTTATTATATGCTGACTCAGTAAGTTCTTCTTTAGTGAGATGAGTATTGTTGAATACATATTTGAACACGTTAGATAATGGAATACTAATCTTAAAAAATAAAGAAGGAACTCTATAAGTTTTACAAATAGAAACCGCTCCTTCAAGATCCCGCTGTTTTACCAAATCAGTAATAATTTCTGCGAAATCGGTTACGTATTTTTCTTTTAGACAATTGAACTGGATATATTTTTCTATAACAACTTTTATAGAAAGTATAGAGCAAACTAGCAGAATAAAAATAGTAAAGCCGCCTTGCATTAAAAGTCCTAAAAGTGTTTGATCGTTCATTATTTCTCCATAAAAGATTTTTTCAGTCTTAATTAGTTAGAAGTTTTATTTTTTTTATGTCTAATAAATTCAATGATTGCTGGTAATGCTGAAATTATTATTATCACAATAATAACAATTGAAAAATTATTTTTTATTAACGGAATATTACCAAAGAAAAATCCTCCGTATATAAATATAGAAACCCAAATAATAGCTCCTGCTATATCGTTTATTATGAATTTGTTATAAGGCATACTTCCGAGTCCGGCAACAAACGGAGAAAATGTTCTAATAATAGGAAAGAATCTTGCTATTATAATTGTTTTGCCTCCATGTTTCTTGTAGAATTTATGTGTCCTATCTAAATATTCTTTTTTTAAAAATCTGCTGTCTCTTTCAAAAAGTTTCGAGCCAAGTTTTCTCCCCACCCAGTAGTTTACATTATCACCAATGAATGCTGCTGCTGACAAAAGAAGAAATAGAAAATGAACATTGAACGACCCGGTGGCGGCAAAAGTTCCGGCTGCAAACAAAAGAGAATCACCAGGAAGAAAAGGAACAAATACAAATCCAGTTTCGGCAAAAATAACCAGAAATAATATTCCATAAGTTAAAATACCATACTGGTTGATTATTTCATTTAAATATTTATCTAAATGAAGGAATAGATCAATTAAATATTGTAAAAATTCCATAGTCGGTATTTCTGAAGTTAGTTAATGAAAATGTTACTACCGGCACTATAATTTCTTCTCTTAAATACAAAGGTAAATAATAAATAACGGATTCAGAAAAAGAAAAAAGATTTGATAAATAAAATAATAGTTGAGGATTATGACAGACTATTAAGTTGGAATTTATCTAAATGCTTGGTAGGAGAGTGCTATTTATTAGTTAATTAAAAACTATATTAAATTCCGATCCGGTGTTTTTCTTACTCGTCACTAAAATATTTAGATTATTTAAATCAGCATACTTTTTTACCAAAGCTAATGCTAATCCGTTACCTTCATATCTTCTTGTATAACCGGTTTGCTCTTGAGTGAATGGTTCAAATATATGTGCCAAATATTCTGCAGAAATTCCAACACCTGAATCTATTATGCTGATTGTGAGTTTACCGCTGTTATTCAAATATTGTCTAATATGGATATTACCTTTGTCTGAAAATTTAACTGCATTATCTAGTATCTCGGCAAATATCTGATGGATCATAAATTTATCGCGGATTATTTGATTGAGATCGGTTGTTCTTTCAAAAATAATATCAACATTTTTCTTTAGTGAAATATTCCGAAAATATTTGATAAGAGGAAGCAGTATATCTTCTTCAAGCTGGATGGCTTCATTGTTCAGTTCATAATCACCGGAATTTATTTTTGACATTTCAATAATACTTTCGATCGTTCTTATTATTCTTTGACTGCCTCTTTCTAACATTTCAAATAGATCAGTCAATTCATTAATGTTAAGATTACCGGAATTCATTTTTAATAATTGAGACCCGCTTAAAATAATATTTAATGGAGTGCGAATTTCATGAGACATTTGTGCAAGAAAGTGTGTTTTAATGAGTGCGGCTTTCTCAGCTTCTATTTTAAGTAACTTCAATTCTTCATTAATAGAGATTTGTTTCTGAAGCATAAGAGCATTATTAATAGCAATAGCTGAGTGAATTGAAAGTGCAATTAAAAATTTTTCATCTCTCCCTGTAAATTCACCGTTCTTATTATTTAATAATTGTAAGACTCCAATGATTTCATGTTTATTATTTTTAATAGGGAAGCAGATCATATTTTTTGTATTGTAACCTGTAATCGAATCAATTTCGGGATTGAATCTTGAATCAGACTTAACGTTTTTGATATTTATTGTTTCACCTGTTTGAGCGCAATAACCGGCAAGCCCTTCCCCAATCTTTAATCGAATTTCAAAAGTCCCGGCGCCCATGGCTATCATAGACCATATTTCCTTCTTGTTATTATCAACAAGATATAATGTACCCCGGTCGGCATTGGTTAACTCAACAGCAACATTTACAATATTTTTTAGGGCTTCTCGAAGGTCAATGTTGGAATTAACAAGTTCGGCAGCTTTAATTATTTTTAAAAGCTCATCGCTATCCATGTTTACAACTATGAATTGGTTTTTAGAACCGGAGATAAGTTAAATGATTGTTGCTAAAATTCCAACAAATACTTTTGAAGCACAGAGACAGAAATCGGATAAAGATTTAAGTACACCAAATTTTACATATTAATCTACGATGCATAAAAATATTGTTTTAGTTCTAAACCATTAATTTAATGATGTATGTGATTTTGGATTTGCATAGGTCGCAACACTTTCTGTAATATTCGATTGTTTTTAGCAGAGTAAATTTTTACTTTAATATAAAATGAATTCACTTTAAGGGTGGTTGCAGTTCCCATTGTATATTATTTCACTTTTTCTTCTTCTTAGTAGATTCATTCTTATTAATATAGATTTTCTGATGTACAGTGATTTAAATTGAAGGAGCTATGAAGAAGAAAACAATTCCTAAACGATTTCCAATCAAGAAAAAATTAGATACTTCTGTAACATCGTCCTTCAATAATTCATTTTATGTAGTTGGCATAGGAGCATCTGCAGGCGGCTTAGACGCCCTCGAAAGATTTTTCGGAAATCTGCCTGAGAATTCCGGTATGGCTTTTATCGTTGTAACGCATTTAGATCCAGATCATGTAAGTATTATGCCGGAATTAATTCAAAAATCTACAAAGATGAAATTATTTCAAGCTGAAGACGGAATGGTAGTTGAACCTAATCATGTGTACGTTGCACCGGCAAATCGGGATTTAGCAATTCTTCACGGCACAATACAATTAATTGAACCTATTGTAGCGCATGGATTCCGGCTTCCAATTGATTTTTTCTTCAAATCTCTTTCGGTAGACTTAGGCGAAAAAGCAATTTGTATTATCCTCTCCGGTATGGCATCCGACGGTACAGCAGGGCTAAAAGCAGTAAAGACTGAATTAGGTATGGTAATGGTTCAGGATCCAAAATCTGCAAAGTTTGATGGTATGCCGAGCAGCGCCATTAAAACAGGATTAGCCGATTACATTCTTCCTCCAGAAGAAATGCCTGGTCAGTTAATTAAATACTCTTCCTCAAAAGTTAAAGGTGTTTTATTTGATAAAGAAATTACCGATGGTAAAATTCCCGATACATTTCAAAAAATTTTCATACTTCTTAGAACTCGTACCGGTCACGACTTTTCACTTTACAAACAAAATACAATCTACCGGCGCATAGAAAGAAGAATGAATATTGCTCAATTGGATAATCTTCCAAATTATATCCGGCTGCTTCAGGAAAACCCCGCAGAAATTGAAAATTTGTTTAAAGAACTTTTAATTGGAGTGACAAATTTTTTCAGAGATCCCGAATCCTTCGAGAAAATGAAAAAGGTATTATTCGATATAGTAAAAAGAAAACCGGATAACGGTCAAATCAGAATTTGGGTGCCCGGATGTTATACCGGCGAAGAAGCATACTCGGTTGCAATCATATTGCGGGAATGCATGAATGAAGCAAAAAAATATTTCAACGTGCAAATCTTTGCTACAGATATTGATAGTAATGCAATTGAAAAAGCTCGCATTGGTTTATTTTCAGGAATTGAATCCGATGTTAATAAAGAACGTTTGAACCGTTTCTTTACTTCCGAGGGAAATCTTTTTCATATTCGAAAAGAAATAAGAGAAATGTTGGTCTTTGCACCGCAAAGCATTATTAAAGATCCACCATTTACAAAACTCGATCTAATCTCATGCCGTAATCTTTTAATCTATCTAAATACTGAATTACAGAAAAAAATAATTCCCTTATTCCATTATAGTCTTTTACCTAACGGGATACTTTTTCTCGGTTCTTCGGAAACTATCGGCGGATATGTTGATTTGTTTTCAATGGTAGATAATAAATGGAAAATTTACAAAAGAAGAGATTCCATTTACTCGGAACAACCTTATATAGAATTCCCGGTATCACGGTCAAAAGGAAAAGTTTATGAGACTATTATGAATAAAAACGAAGTAAAAAACATTGCCCAGTTAGCGGAAAAAATCATCTTGCAAAGCTACTCTCCGGATTGTGTGATAATAAAAGAAAATGGAGATATAGTTTATATTCATGGAAGAACCGGCAAATACCTAGAACTTACTCACGGCGAAGCGAAGATGAATATTTTTGAAATGGCACGCGAAGGATTGCAACAAGAACTTCCGGCATTGATTAGAAAAGTTTTATTAAGCAAGAAATCATTAACCGTCGATGGAATAAAAGTAAAATCTAACGGCAGCAGCCAGCTTGTAAATCTTACGGTTAAACCGGTCAAAGAACCGACGGAAATGCTT
>Ga0182021_10000831_pt1 | contig 34649 bp, 26 predicted proteins | sample 612E3MmetaG_FD_120493 | JGI IMG/M metagenome (GOLD analysis project Ga0182021, IMG submission 120493) | Permafrost microbial communities from Stordalen Mire, Sweden - 612E3M metaG (Illumina Assembly) | ecosystem: Environmental > Terrestrial > Soil > Wetlands > Permafrost | place: Sweden... | reverse complement strand
GGTGTTGGTCGCGCCTCCCAGCACCGTCCTCGTCTTGGCGCAGGATGCGGCCTGGGTGGCCGCGCTGGAGAAAGAACCTGGACTGACGCAAGGCCTCGCCAGCGGCGCGGCATTTCCGTTTGCGGGCCATCAGCTGTTTGTGACCAATCTGACGCCGTATACGGGCGGGCGCCTTCTCTATGAATGCGTGGCGGTCGCGAATGGGTCGCAGGCCGCAGGGGCGCAATAATCGCGCGGGTATCCGTCGGGCCCCACGGGAAAAGGGCAATAAGAAAGCTGCGCACCAGCTTGGCGCGTAGCTTGAATCCTGGCTGCAAGCGAACCGGAGCTTACTTCTTCGGTGCCTGTGCCTCGATGGTCTCGAGGCGCTTCTGCAGGGCGTTCATCTCACGGACGAGGCGTTCCTCAATTTGTTTGCGTTCGGAGCTGTTGACGATGCTGAGGCTGGCGGCGTCGCGCACAACGTTGGCCGGCAGGGTAAGCAGGCGGGTGACTAGCGATTGATCCTTGAAGCTGCTGAGATAAAGGGCGGTGACCTCCTGGGAGAGTTTGATGGAATCACGCGCCACCGCTTCCGTGGCGATCAAATTGTTGTTGAGTTGCTGCTTGGCGGCGAGTTCAGTCGTAAGGACGTTGCTGATCTGATCGCTGATCTTCAGGCTATAGGCATTGATCTGCTCGCGAGTCAGGTGCTGGTCCTTCGCCATATCGGCGAGAATCGGCTGGATGCGCTCGGCCATCCGGGCGGAAACCTTGTCGACCTGCTCATTCTGCTGTTTTTCGGCCTCTTCCGGTGTCTTGGGCAACGGGTTATAGGGCTGGATCTTCTGGGCGATCGCCTCGGCAAGCTGGTTCACGCGTTCCGCGTTCATCTTGGCAACCTCTTGCTCTGTCATGAAAACGTCGGCGGCACGTTTCTGAATGGCATCCTTAAGCAAGGTGTTTACAGCGTCGATCTGGCTGCGGGTCTCCGCGGCCACAGCCTTGAGATCCGCATTGTTTTGCTCGCGCAGGGCGGCAATTTCCTGTTGCTGCCGGGCGGCAGAATCATTGACGGTCTTAAGGAGGAAGAAGCCGGCGCCGACAACGATCAGCGCGATAATAATGATAGCAGGAAGTTGCTCTTTCAGTTTTTGCCACATGGGAGGTGCAGGGTTAAAATTTTATGAAGTGTAGGCAGTACAGCTTGCGAATGCAATGCTGGTTTCACAGGGGCGTCTGGGAGGGAATCCAAGACAGTGTCTCTGTAATATGCACAGCATGAACCCTAACCATACGTGCGCGGAACGCTTCAGTTGATAAATGACCACATGAAGGAAAGACCCCAACGGCGATCGAAAGTTCGATAGAAGCCGGAAGAAAACGCTGATGATCCCGCCCCGGGCGTTTCAAGTGATGCTGGCGGAACACCTCGTCAAACGGCTCGCATTCGGCGCCGGGTGCGGCAACCAGAGCCACCATTGTGGGAGGCAACGAGAAGGCGCAGATCGAGGACAACGTGAGCGAAACTAATCTCAAACAGCCGGAGTAATAGTGATGCTAATATGAACTAATATGGACCGAGATGATTGAAGCATTTCGTCGGTTGTGGCGTCATACTCACTGCTTAAGGTACACTCTCTCCCGCTTAGCGGGAGATTTGGGGTAACTAAAGAAAGCAATATGGCGGGCCGCTTAGGGGTAGGCGGCCCGCCTTCTTTTTTGCGAAAACGGCTGGGCTCGGTGGCGAGAATCCGTCCGGCACCTTGGTTGCTGGAGACGCCTTTCCTGACAGACCGCCAGCTTGCCGCTGCCGGATTGAACACGAAATCCTCCGGCCAGATCGAACTCCGGTATCGACAATCTGGCAAAAAGTTACAGAGTTCTTCACAAGATATCCACATCGATGGAACACCTGAGCGGGGGCATCACCCTTAAACCGCAGCTCAAGGTCACGGGGAAAGTAAAGACCTTTGTCCTCGACACGAATGTCCTGCTGCACGATCCGCAGTCCATTTTCAAATTCGAGGACAATAATCTCGCGATTCCCGTCGAGGTGCTAGAGGAGCTTGATGCCATCAAGAGCGAGCAGTCGACGGAACGCGGTCGCAATGCCCGCCGCGTCCACCGGATTCTGCAGGAACTTCTGCCGGACTCCCGGGCGATGCTCGAAGGCGTCCAGCTTCCCAATGGCGGCACTCTTTCGGTCATCATCAATCGCTATTTGGTCGAGGAAAATGAGGTGTCGCCGGCCATGCAGCGGCTCCGCGCGGTCATTCCGGATCTTTCCAAGAAGGACAATCGCATCATCGCCTGCGCCCTCTTCGTGCAAGAGACGTTTCCGCCGCCGACGATCCTGGTCACGAAGGACGTCAACGTTCAGCTCAAGGCGCGGGCCGTCGGGCTCGAATCGCAGGATTACCTCAATGACAAGGTGCCGGAGAATCCCGACGAAGACTCCTACCAGCGCATTCCGCTGAGCGTCTATGAACTGCAGCGTTTCGCATCGGAGGGGGCGCTCGAACTTGAGACCGAGCGGTCGGGCCCTCTCGTCGTCAACGAGTATCTGCTATTGGTCTCACCCGAGGGCAAGACGATGCCCGCGCGCTATCACGGGTCCGGGATGGCGCGCCGGCTGCGCCTGCCTGATTTCGTGAAGGCACCGGGCGGCATTCCCGTTCGCGCGCGCAATCTCGAGCAGCAGTTCTTCATGGATGCGCTGCTGGACGAGGGGATTTCGCTCATCACCTGTTTTGGCAAGGCCGGGACGGGCAAGACCCTCCTGTCGACGGCTTGCGCGCTCCACCAGGCTTGCGACGAACATGGCCGCTACGAGGGGGTGGCGATTTCGCGTCCGGTCATCGCCCTCGGCAAGGACATCGGCTTCCTGCCAGGCTCGCTCGAGGAAAAGATGCGGCCATGGCTCCAGCCCTACTACGACGCGCTCGAGGTGCTCATGCCCTCCAAACCGCCGAAGGAGCCTCAATTCATTGGCAAGAAGGCCAGCAAGAAGCGGAAAATGAAGGAGGATGGCCTGCTCCCGATGTCCAATCCGGCCCTGGCCAACGGCCACGCCAACGGGGCGGTGGCCAAGCCTTACGAGCGGCTCATCCGGAACGGCATGCTGGAGATCGAGGCGCTCTGCTTCATCCGCGGCCGCTCGATTGCCCGGCGGTTCTTCATCCTCGATGAGGCGCAGCAGCTCACTCCGCATGAGGTGAAGACCATCATCACCCGCATCTCCGAGGGCTCGAAGATCGTGCTCATCGGCGATCCTGCGCAGATTGACAATCCCTATGTCGATTCGCGCAGCAACGGCCTCGTCTACTGTCACAATCGGATGAAGGGCCAGCCGATCGCCGCCCATATTAAACTGACCAAGGGCGAGCGCTCAAAGCTGGCTGAGCTAGCGGCGGATCTGCTGTAGGCGCGGGCAGCCGGCCGGCAGGTGCGGGCGGGATTCCCCTCCCTGGTTCTTCCCGGGGCCGCGGCAGCGGCTGCCCGGGTGGCAGTCGTTTCTCTTTTGCCTCGCGCTTCCCTCGGGCGCTCGGCTTGAATCCCCGGCTGCGGCCCGGCCCGCTCCCGGGCCTTTCTCCCGAACCCTCCCGCTCCTCCCTCGATGAACTACGGCTATTTCGACGATGCCGCCAAAGAGTACGTCATCACGCGTCCGGACACGCCGCGTCCATGGAGCAATTACCTCGGTTCGATCGAGTATGGAGCGATTGTCACGAACAACGCCGGCGGCTACGGTTTCTACCGCAGTGCGCTCAACGGCCGGTTCCTGCGCATCCGCTCCAACGCGGTCCCGATGGACCAGCCGGGCCGCTATTTCTATCTCCGGGACGAGGCGAGCGGTGATTATTGGAGCTCCTCCTGGCAACCGGTCGGCAAACCGCTGGCCCGATACAAGAGCACCTGCCGCCACGGCACCGCCTACACCGTCATCACGTCGCGCTATGGCGGCATCGAGACGGAGGCGACCTACTTCGTTCCGCTCGGCCAGTTGTTCGAGTACTGGCGGCTGAAGGTGACCAACAAATCGAAGCAGCCGCGCCAACTCTCGATCTTCACCTATTGCGAATTCGCCAGCTGTTGGAGCATGCCCAACGACCTGTCGAACCTCCAGTATTCCCAGTTCGTCATCAAGGCGGACATGGTCGACGGCATCCTGGGGATGTCGTCGGAGCCCTATCTCAAATTCGATCCCCGGAAGCTCGATGATTGCGGCCGCACGTGGATGGCGCTCACGGGCGCGCCGGTCTCCGGCTACGAGACCGTGCGGGAGAGGTTTTTCGGCAACATCTACCGGACCTACGCCAATCCCCAGGCCGTGGCGGACGGACGCTGCTCCAACTTCCTGGCCGAAGGCGAGAACGGGTGCGGCACGTTTCAGACCGGGCTCTTCCTCCAGCCGGGCGAAAGCCGTGAGCTCATTGTGTTGCTTGGCATCGGCACGCCGGAATCGCACGGCCGGGCCGCCGTTGCGGAATTCGGCAATCCCGGTCGCTGCGCGGCCGAGTTCCTGAAGCTCCAGGCGCACTGGCACGGACTGCTCGCGGCGGTGAAGGTCAAGACCCCGGATCCGGACTTCGATCACATGGCCAATGTCTGGGGCGGCTACAACGCGCTCATCACCTACGCCTGGTCGCGCCACGCCTCGATGGTGTACAACGGCGAGCGCGACGGGCTTGGCTTTCGCGACACGGTGCAGGACTTTCTTGGCGTCATGCCGATGATGGGCGACCGGATCCGCGATCGCCTCGAGCTCATGCTCACCGGTCAGGTCGCCGCGGGGGGCGCCCTGCCCGTCATCAAGAGCTTCGGCCACCGTCCGGGACAGGAGAAAGCTCCGAAGGCGGAGGAGTTCCGTTCCGACGACTGTCTGTGGTTCTTCAACGCGGTGCCCGACTTCGTGGCGGAAACCGGCGACCTCAGTTTCTACCTGAAGGTGCTGCCGTACGCCGACCACGGCGAGGCCACCGTGCTCGGGCACCTGCGCCGCGCGCTTGAGTTCAACCTCGAACGCTCCGGGAAGAACGGGCTGCCGTGCGGCCTTCACGCCGACTGGAACGACTGTGTGAAGATGGGCTACAACGGCGAGTCAGTCATGGTGGCTTTTCAGGTTCGCTACGGTCTCGACGTCTATGCGCGGACCGCCAGCCGGCTCGGACTGCCCGCCGAAGCTGTCTGGGCCCGCGGCGAGCTGGAGCGACTCGAAGCCAATATTCAAAAGGCCGCCTGGGACGGCGAGTGGTTCCTCTGGGCGATCGGCCCCGATGGCCATCGCTATGGATCCCGGCAGGAGGAGGAGGGCCAGATCTATATCAACACGCAGGTCTGGGCGGTGATGAGCGGCGCCGCCACCCGCGAGCAGGGCCGCAGTGCGATGGACGCCCTCAAGCAGCGCCTCGCCACGCCCTACGGCATCATGCTCAGTGCCCCGCCGTTCACCCACACGCCGCGGACTGTCATGGGCGGGGTGATCTACAACCATGGCATCAAGGAGAACGCCGGGATCTTCTGCCACACGCAAAGCTGGGCGGTGATCGCCGAGATCCTGCTCGGCAATGGCGACCAGGCTTACGAGTATTATCGCGCGTTCCTGCCCTCGGCCTACAACGACCGAGCCGAACTGCGCGAAAGCGAACCCTACGTCCACTGCCAGACCACCTATGCCACCTGCAACCGCAATGCCGGCAAGTCGCGGGTGCCATGGCTCAGCGGCACCGTGTCATGGAGCCACCACACGGCCCTGCAGTGGATTCTCGGCGTCCGTCCGGAGATCGACGGCCTGCGCATCGATCCCTGCATTCCGAAGCACTGGCCGGGTTTCACGATGCGCCGGGTTTTTCGCGGCCGCGCTCTGAAGATCGAAGTGAAGAACCCGCAGGGTGTCTCCAGAGGAGTGGCCAGCCTGTTGGTCGACCGGAAGGTCATCGAAGGGGACTTCATCCCACTGGAGAAACTGAAGGACGGCTCGCGGATCGTGGCGGTGCTCGGTTGAGGCCGGCTCAGGCGGGTCCATGCAGTCGAACGTCGACGGTCGAGTGCTGTTTCTCGCTCTGGATTCGCACGAATCGCCGGCCAACGAGCCTCGCAGAATCCGGTTGGCAACTCGTCGCTCGACATTCGCCTCTCGACGGCACGGGCCCGGCTCAGGCCCCCAAGGTAACCTCGACCTTCACCTCCGTGCGGCCGTCCTTGGCGGGGGTGAGGAGGTTGCCGGAGATCTTCCGGCCATCGACGACGAGCGACTTCACGCCTTTCGAGACTCCGCGCGGATTCTTCACCTCAATGGTGTAGGTCACGCCGCGGAATTTCCGCTGCACGGTGAAGCCCTTCCATTTCCTGGGAATGCACGGGTCGATGCGCAGGCCGGTGAAGTCGGGTTGCACGCCGAGGATCGACTGGCTGGCGGTGACGAACGACCAGGCGGCCGTTCCGGTGAGCCAGGAGTTCTTGCCTTCGCCCGGGGTGGGTGAGAACTGCGAGGCCGTCATCTGCGCGTAGACGTAGGGCTCGGATCGATACTTGTCGTGGTCCTTTTTCGCCGAGGGGCAGATGCTCAGGTAATACTCGAGCGCCTTCTCGCCTTCGCCGAACATCGCCCAGGCGATGTGAATCCACGTGTTGTTGTGGGAGAACACGCCGGCGTTCTCCTTGTAGCCGGGCGGATAGCTGGTGACTTCACCGAGTTCGAGGTGGTATTCCGAGTAGGGCGGGTATTGCAGCGCGCAGCCGTACTCCGGGTGGTAAAGATACTTCTCCACCGCCTGCAGCGCCTTTTTCGCACGGCCATTCGTCTGGCCGGCGCCGCCGAGCACGCACCAAGCCTGGCTCTCAATGAAGATCTTGCCTTCCTTGCACGCTTTCGAGCCGACGGGATTGCCGGCGGCGTCGAATGCCCGGGTGTACCACGCGCCATCCCACGCCTGCTCCTCGACCGTCTTGAGCATGTCGGCGTAGCAGCCATCGACGCGGGCGGCATCCTCGGTCTTGCCAATGAAGCGGTAGAGCGCGGCGAGGTCGCGTGCGGCATAGAGGAAGAGGCCGGCGATCATGACCGACTCGGCCTTTGAGCCCCCGATGTCGCCGGTGCATTGGAACGACTCGTTCGGTTCCTTCGAGAAGCAGTTTAGGTTGAGGCAATCGTTCCAATCGGCGTGTCCGATGAGCGGCAGGCCGTGCGGTCCGCGGTTCTTGAGCGTGTAGGCGATCGACGTCTCGATGTGGTGCAGCAGCGAATCCGTGCTGCCGGCCTTGTCGGCGTAGCCGCAGGGCTCGTTGAGAATCGAGGCCTCGCCGGTCTCGCGGATGTAGGCGCAGGTCGAGAGGATGAGCCAGAGCGGGTCGTCATTGAAGCCGCCGCCGACGTCGGCGTTGCCCTTCTTGGTGAGCGGCTGGTACTGGTGAAAGCAGGTGCCGTCGGAGAGTTGCGTGGACGCAATGTCCAGGATGCGCTGCCGGGCGCGCGCGGGCAGGAGGTGAACGAATCCGAGGATGTCCTGGTTCGAGTCGCGATAACCCATGCCGCGGCCGATGCCCGTCTCGTAGCCGGAGGTCGAACGTGAGAGGTTGAACGTGGCCATGACCTGCGCCTGGTTCCAGGTGTTGACCATGCGGCGAAGGTGCTCATTGGGGACCTTCGGCGCCTGGTAGATGGAAAGCAGGTCCTCCCAGCGTTGCTTCACCGACGCAAAGGCGGCATCAATGGCCTGGAGGTCGGAGAACCGGGCGAGGATTTCGCGGCCCCGGGTTTTGTTCAGCACAAAAGGCGCATCGAACTTCGGCCGGTCGCCCTGTTCGATGTAGGCGAGAACGAACGCGAAGGTCTCCTCCTGGCCCGGCCGGAGGGTGAGATTGAGCTGGTGGGCCCCGACCGGGTTCCAGCCGTAGGCCCGGCTGTTCGTGCATCTCCCCGCGAGGACGGCCTGCGGATCGTGGAGGCCGTGGTGCACGCCGACAAACGCATCCCGCGAGGTGTCGTAGGCGTCGACCTGGCGCGTGCACCCGAAGAGCGTGTAGTGGTTCCGGCGTTCCCGATACTCGGTCTTGTGATAGATGGCCGAACCCTCGATTTCCACCTCGCCGATCGAGTAGGTGCGCTGGTAGTTCGTCATGTCATTCAGCGCTTCGTAGAAGCAGAACTCGACAAACGAAAAGAGGGTGAGCTTCTGGGGCTTCCTGGTCTTGTTCCGCACCGAGATCTTCCACACTTCGACGTTCTCCTGGGGCGGCACGAACATCAGCTGTTCCACTTCAAGGCCGGCCTTGCGGCCGGTGATCCGCGTGTAACCCAGGCCGTGGCGGCATTCAAAGGCGTCGAGCGGAGTCCGCGTCGGCTTCCAGCTCGGATTCCAGATGGTCCGGCCCTGCTTCACGTAGAGGAAGCGACCGTCGTTATCCATCGGGTTGTTGTTGTAACGATAGCGCGTCAGGCGGCGCAGCCGGGCGTCCTTCCAGAAGGTGTAGCCGCCGGCGGTCTGGGTGCAGAGGCCGAAAAACTCGTCCTGGCCGAGCATGTTCAGCCAGGGCAGGGGGGTGTCGGGGCGCGTGATCACGAATTCGCGATTCTTGTCGTCGAAGTAGCCGTAGGTAGCCATGGGAGGGAGCGTTTGCCCGGCGGCGCGTTTCCGGCCGGGAGGGATTGCCAGGTTGGAATTCCGATATAGCAGGAGGTCCGAAAACGATCAAGCCGGGCTCTCCAGCCCGGCTTGAAATCACTCGCCGATCCGGGTCAGGCCGCCCGCGCGGCCCGGGTCGGCAACAGACTGGGCTGGCAGGCGCGCGCCGCCGCCCATTCCATCGCCAGCGCGAACACTCCGGTGAAGAGCAGATCGCTAACCAGCGTGTTGCGGAAGAAGAAGAGCGTCGGCGGAAACTCGGGGTGACCGACGGTCATGGCCTGCCACCAGCCTGCGAGGGTCTTGGCATAGTAGGCGTCGCCGAGGAACGAGGACGTGTTGGTCGCGAGATAGAACAGCAACGAACCGCCGAGGGCGCCGGCGAGGAGCTTCAGCCAGCTCTTGTGCCGGGCCACCGTCCAACCCAGCACCAGCGCCGCGACAAAGCACAGCGTGCGCACCACAACGCCGCCCAGGTCCCACGTATAGCCAAACTGCGTGGCGTGGTAGTGGTCGAGGTAAAGATCGGAGGCGCTCAACGCCACGAATGGCACGAGCCACATCCAGCGATGACGGAAGTAGACGGCGCCGCAGAAGGCGAGGGCCATGAGCGGCGAAAAATTGACCAGCTCTGGATTCCAGGCCGCGACGACGCGGTAGCCCGTGGCCAGAAGAATGAGGGCAATGGCGGATCTCATAGGTGGCGGCGATTGTGATGGGGGCGGTTTGAAAGGACAGCAAAAACTATCGGCATTTCTTGGCCCGGCCGACGTCAGTCTGCGTTGGGATGCGGTGCCGCTGGCCGCGACCCCGTGGTCCGGTGAAGCTTCAGCACTTTCGTCTCAACTTTGGCCCCGACCTGCACGGCCAGCGTGACGTCAAGCCCGTCAAAGTTGGTGTCCAGGTTCGACAGCATCGGATCGGGCGAGCTTCGCTGACCCGGGGCCAGCGTGAAGGTCGGGGGACGAGACGCGAAATTGCCGAGGAACGAGTTCACATCGGCGATCGTGAACGTGAGGGGTTTGGCCCCGTTGTTGACAAACACGAAGGTCAGCGCCAGGCGGGGAGGCAGGATGTAGTCGTAGTTGGTATGCCCATACATCTCGTCAATTTCCTGGGCGGAGAAACTGCTGCCGCCCTGTTCAAACGGATCATCAGAACGCTCCGGATAGGCGGATTCCCCGGGCGATGCCTCCGGCCGCCGCCGTGCGGGCCGCGGCTTTCCTTCGGCGGTCTCAGCCAGGTCGCCGGTCTTCTTCAGGCGCACCGAGGGGCCCAGCCAGGATTCCACGGTCAGGACGCCCCCCCCGTAGGTGGCGGAATCCATCAGCATCGGCTGGGGGGGTTGAATCCGCTCGAGCAGCCTTTTCTTCCTCGAGCCTTCAGAGGCGCAGGCCGTGATGACGGCCAGGATGACTCCGGCGGCCAGCAATCTCAGGACCGGAGCGCGCCAGGCCAGCCGGCCGTTCTGGGGTGAAGCCGCGCCAGGGAGCGGATGGGTAGAAGAGCTGAATTGCACGATCCGAGCGTGGCGACTTCCCGGCGCGGTGCAATACCTTGGTCGTTTCCCCGCCAAACGGGGCCAGCTGGCGTCGGAAGGGCCGCCCGATGCCCGCCAGGCGGGCCTCACTGCGGCCGCGGGCGGGCCCCGGCCCTCCGCCGGATCTCTTTTTCGCATGACAATGCCTGAATCGCGCGGTGTGATTCACCGGCGTCGATGGCCCCCGCCATGCGTTCGGGAATCTTTCCACGACTCCGCTTCTTCGCTTGAGCGCCATTCAGCCCACCATCACGGAACCAGTCCAGGCCGGGGAGGACGTGCTCCTCTCGGTGGAGGATCTTTGCGTGCATTTCCTGACCCAGCGGGGCGCGCTGCCCGCGGTCGACGGGGTGTCCTTCACGATCAAACGGGGGCGCACCCTTGCGCTGGTCGGCGAATCCGGCTGCGGCAAATCGGTCACCAGCTACGCCCTCCTCCGGCTCACGCCGTGGCCGGGACGGATCGTGCGCGGCCGGGTTATTCTGCGCTCGCGGCGCGCGGGCCTGATCGACATCACCCGGCTTCGCGAAGACGACGACCGTCTCTACCAGCTCCGCGGCGGGCTCGTGAGCATGATTTTCCAGGAACCGATGACCGCCCTTTCGCCGGTGCACACGGTCGGCGACCAGATCTCCGAAGCCCTCCGGCTGCATCGGGCGATGACGGGAGCGGAGGCCCGGCAGGCCGGAATCGACTTGCTGCGCCAGGTGGGTCTGGCCGCGCCCGAGCGCCGCTTTGATTATTACCCGCACGAGTTCTCTGGCGGAATGCGGCAACGGGCGATCATTGCCATGGCGCTCGCCAGCAACCCGGAACTGCTCATCGCCGACGAGCCAACAACCGCCCTCGATGTGACGACCCAGGCTCAGATCCTCGGCCTGATCAAAACACTCCAGCATGACATCGGCTGCGCGGTGCTGCTCATCACCCACGATTTTGGGGTCGTGGCACAGACGGCCGACGACGTGGCGGTGATGTATCTCGGCCGCATCGTCGAGCGCGGCCGGGTGCGCGATGTCCTCACGCATCCCCGCCATCCCTACACCCTGGGCCTGCTCAGATCCCTGCCCGGCGCGGACGTGGGCGGCCGCCTTGCCGCCATCCCCGGTGCGGTGCCCTCCCTCGCCGATATCCCGGGCGGCTGCGGCTTCCATCCCCGGTGCCCGCAGGCCCAAGCCGGCCGGTGCGACCTTGGCGGCGTCCCGGTCCTGCGGTTCCTGGCCCCGGATCATGCCGCTGCTTGCGTCCGCGCTGAGGAGCTTGACGCCTGCCGCGGACGGGAAGGGGGGCTGCCATGAAGCCGGCTGATCCTCTGCCCGGCCCCGCCGCGTTTCCGGCCGGGGTCACGGAACCCCTCCTGCGCGTCCGCCATCTCCGCAAGGAATTCCCGGTCCGGAGCGGAGGCCTGTTCCGGCAGATGGGCAGCACCGTTCAGGCGGTGAATGATCTGAGCTTCGACTTGTATCCCGGCGAAACCGTCGGACTGGTGGGGGAGTCCGGCTCGGGCAAGACCACGGCGGCGCGTTGCATCGTGCGGGCGCTCGCTCCGTCGGCCGGCGAAATTCTGTTCCGTACCAACGGCCGGACCGTGGACCTCGCCGGACTCTCCGAGCGCGCCCTCCAACCACTGCGTCCGGCCCTGCAGTTGATTTTTCAGGACCCCTTTTCGTCGCTCAATCCGCGCATGACGGTCGGCCAGATCATCGGTGAACCCCTCGTGATCCACCGGCTTGCCCGGGGCAGCGAGCTGGACGACCGGGTGGACGACATGCTCCTGAGGATCGGCCTCAAACCCGAGCACCGCACGCGCTATCCGCACGCCTTCTCGGGCGGTCAGCGCCAGCGCATCGGCATTGCCCGGGCCCTCATCATGCATCCGTCGCTGATCGTGGCCGACGAGGCGGTGTCGGCGCTCGATGTGTCCGTCCAGGCCCAGGTGCTCAACCTGCTGAAGGACCTGCAGCAGGAGTTCAACCTGACGTGCCTGCTGGTGGCGCACAATCTCGACGTGGTCCGGCATGTGTGCGACCGCGTGGCCGTCATGTACGCCGGCCGCATCGTCGAGCTGGCGGAGACGGCCGCGCTGTTCGAGGATCCCCGTCATCCCTACACCCGGGCGTTGCATTCGGCCGTGCCCCGGCCCGATCCCGACCAGCGCATGAACTGCGGGCTGGCCGGCGAGACGGCCGACCCGGGCAATCTGCCGTCCGGCTGCGCCTTCCATCCGCGTTGTCCGGAGTGCTTCGCCCCATGCGCCCAGCTCCGGCCGGAATTGAAGGATGAAGAGGCCGCGGACTGCGAACGGCCCGCGCACCTGGTCGCGTGTCATCTCCGCGATGGCCGCGGCGCAGGCTTGCCGGGCGGCGGCATCGGGTGAATACTTGGACCGTGCGCTGGACCCGGCCGCTTCATTCAGTTTATTCCGCGGGCGACACCCTGATTGACCGCGTGCTCTGTGTCTTTGGCGCGGTATTGTTTTCACAAATACCTGAATTCATCCAGCAATACCTGCAGAGGCTGGGCGGCCATCTCGACGAAGCCCGGCGGCAGCTGGGGCGTTTTCAAGAGATCGCGACGAAGGCCGGCCTCACGATCGACGAGTTGATGGTGAAGAGCCAGGGCAGCCCCGAGCCGACGGTGGTCCAACTCGGGAAGCTGATGCGCGACACGTCGTCCCGAGTGGACGCCCTGGCGGCGGCGGAGGCTGGTATCCGGAACGCGTCGCTATTCAGCCGCCCGCTGATCTTCCTGCGCCACCTTGATCTGTCCATCGCCCACGCGACGTGGGCGATTTTCAAACCGGCGGTGCCGACCACCGTCGAGGGTCTGTTCTACGCCGGAGTCGGGGTGCTTATGATGCTGGCGCTCTATCACGGCGGGGTGAAGTATCCCGTGCGGCGCGCCTGGCGCCGCCGGGTGGAACGCCGGGCCTTGGCGGGCCGGCCGTCGCCTGCCACCACCCAGCGGCGCCCAGGCGGCGTTGACCGGCCCGGCTAGTCCTTTGCCACGGTACTTTCCACCATGCTGATTCACACTGTATTCTTCTGGCTGAAGCCGGAGCTGACCGCAACCGAGCGCGCCGAATTCCGTCGGGGCGTCGAGTCGCTGGCGAATGTCAAACACGTCGAAAAGGTCTATGTTGGCGCCCCGGCCGCGGTCCCGGACCGGCCGGTCATCGACAGGACTTTTGCGGTCGGGCTCACAGTGGTCTGCCGCGATGTGGCTGCTCAAAACGCCTATCAGGTTGATCCAGTCCATCTGGCGTTCGTCGCCCGATTCAATTCGTATTGGATGCGGGTGCAGGTCTACGACGCAGAGTGAAGCCTCCCCGGCGCTCGCCGGAAAGACGGGCGCCCTGCCCGGTCTGGGTCAGCGGAAATGAACGCGCCCCATCCACCAGGCGGCCGTTCAGGTCGCCCCGGTCGGCTTGAGCAGGTAAGCCACCACGTCGGCGGCGGTATATGAGTCCGTGTCAGGCTTGAGGAATCGTGCCAGGTCGGCGACATCATTGCCGGCGGTCAACAGCGGCATTTCCCGCTTGCCGTTGGAACGGACCTGCCCAAACCCCAGGTTGGTCATCAGGCCGTTGCAGAGACATTTTCGACCCTCGGAGTCAGCCGCGTCTCCGCCTTTGCGGATATAATCCTCCTCGGGCTCGGCGGGACAGCGATAACCCAGGGTGCCGTCCGGCTTCCGGTACGCCTGCCGCAGGTAGCCCAGTTCGCAGACGCGTTCCCGGAGGGCAAATTGATCGGCTTCGGAAAGCGAGTTGGCCATCTGCAGCACCTTGAACGGGAAACCCGTGGGTGATGCGAGCGGATCGGTGAAGACGTGGGCGCCGCCCGTCCGGGCCAGCTGGCAGGCCTGACGCTTCAAAGAGCCTTCGATACCGGACTCGTCGCAAAAGGCGAAAGGCGTCCCGACCTGAATGCCCGCGGCGCCCTTTCGGGTGGCCTCGGCGAGTTTTTCCGGCCGGGCGTATCCGCCGGCCAGCCAGAACGGCAGGCCGAGGGCGCGGAATTTCTCTAGGTCGGGAACGTCGCGCAATCCGTAGATCGGTTCGCCCGCGGCGGTGAGTTGCAGCGGACCCCGGGGCGGCGCGTTGTGCCCGCCGGCGATGTCTCCCTCGATGACGAAGCCATCGACCCGCCCGTTGGATTTCCGGGCCAGGGTGATGGCCAGGGTGGCCGAGGCGACGATGGCCAGGAAATGCGGACGTTTCAGCTTCGAAAGGTGCGCGCCGCAAAAGGCACGGGGGTCAAACGAGGCGACGAATTCGTCACCGGGCATCGTTCCGGCGGCGTCGATTCTCAGTTCCGCCGGATCGCCGGCGGCAAACCGATCGAGCACGCCGGGAATGGCGCGGGGAATGCCGGCCCCCATCAGCACGTAGTCGATGTCGGCGAGCATGGCTCCGAAGAGCGCGGGCAGCGTGGCCAGCTGCACCTTCTCGAGCAGGTTGATGCCCACCACTCCCTGATGACCCTCTTTCGCCAGAAACACCTCAACGAAGTTGGCGATGACCATCAACTCCGTCAGCGCCGCACTGGGATGAAGCGTCGGCATCGCGCTGAGCTTGAAAGGAGTCCAGGGCGACTTGCCACCCGGCACGAAGTAGTCCTTGAGCACTCGCTCGACCATGCCCGGAACCGGAAAGTAATCGAGCGCATGGCGCATGTGGCCCTCCAGGTCGCCAGCCTGAAGCCGCCGCGCGAACACCACGGCCAGCAAGGCCCCGGAGACCACGCCGACCTGGCCCAGTTGCGACACGGCGCGCGCCAGCCGCCAGTCGGAGACGCCGACGCCCATGCCGCCCTGAATAATGATCGGATGTGACATATTGAATCCTGCGAACCGCCTCTTCGGCTCTGGGAGAAAACTCGCGCAGGATAATCAGGAACTGCCACCAAGCTTTCAGAGGGAAGGCCTGCCGGACAGGGCCGTCGGGAGCCGACGCGTCGGTTCATATTGGATCACCGGCGCCGTCAAAGGAAGTATTTTTGAAGCGGCCGAAGGAACGGCCCCGCCGACGGCCGATTATGTCCGTGGGCTTCAAGGGCATGCCGGACTGGAAAATCCCCGAAGCGACCGGCCGCATCCCAAGGCGAATGCTCCCACGGCCGCCGCGCCGGCTCAGCCGTGGAGGTACTGGTTCAGCAGGTTCTCCAGGTACTCCTGGTGGCCGCTGTGCGGGACCGGCTCGCCCAGCTTCAGGACGATTTTCTCGAGTTCCTTGAAACCCAGCTTCCCGCATTCAAGATCGTGGCCGAAACCGACATTGTAGCTGTTGTAACGTGCGGCGATGAACTGCGTGAACTTGCCCTCGGCGAGAATCCGTCGCGCCAGCTTGAAGGCGAGGGCGTAGGCGTCGAATCCGCCAATGTGCGCGTAGAAGAGGTCCTCCAGGTCGATCGAGGGCCGGCGCAGCTTGGCGTCGAAATTGAAGCCGCCCGTGCCGAGGCCGCCCGCGCGCAGGATCGAGACCATCGCGAGGGTCAGTTCCTTCACGTCGGTGTTGAACTGGTCGGTGTCCCAGCCGAGGAGGAGGTCTCCGGTGTTGGCGTCGATCGAGCCGAGCAGGCCGTGGGCCGCCGCCACCTCGATCTCGTGCTGGAAGGTGTGGCCGGCGAGCGTCGCGTGGTTGGTCTCGATGTTGAACTTGAAATGCTTGTCGAGGCCGTGGGTCTTGAGAAAGGCGATGCCGGCCGCCACGTCGAAATCATACTGGTGCTTGGTGGGCTCCTTCGGTTTTGGCTCGATGAGGAACTGGCCCTTGAAGCCGATGGCTTTGGCATGGGCGACCGCCATGTGCAAAAAGGCGGCCAAGTGGGCCTGTTCGCGTTTAAGATCGGTGTTGAGGAGGGTTTCATAGCCCTCCCGGCCACCCCAAAAGACGTAGTTCTCGCCTCCGAGCTCCTGCGTCACCTCGAGCGCTTTCTTTACCTGGGCGGCGGCATAGGCAAACACATGGGCGTCCGGGTTGGTGGCCGCCCCGCACATGTAGCGGGGATTGGAGAACAGGTTGGCGGTGCCCCACAGGAGCTTCACGCCGGTGGCCTTCTGCAGTTGCTTCGCGTGGGCCACCAGCTTGTCCAGATTCCGGTTCGACTCGGCCAGCGTGCGGCCTTCGGGCGCGATGTCGCGATCATGGAAGCACCAAAAGGGGGCCTGGATCTTCCCGAAGAACTCGAAGGCGGCGTCCATGCGCGCCCGGGCGACGGAAACGGGATCTCTCCCGCTCTCCCAGGGACGGACGATCGTCCCCGGCCCGAACGGATCGGAGCCGACTCCGCGAAAGGAGTGCCAATAGGCGATGGAAAAACGCAGGTGGTCCTTCAGCGACCTGCCGTCAATGATCTCGGTGGGATCATAGTGCTTGAACGAGAGCGGATTCTCCGATTTCGGGCCTTCATAGGCGATCTGCCGAATCTGGGGAAAGTGAGCCGAAGATTTTTTCATAGAAGGGTAGGCGGACGTTGGCATCGCATAACGGCCCGGCGCTGAGAAATCAGAAGGTGTTCTTACAATAGACCAACGGGCGGACACGAGCAGAATCCACCCCGACGCCGGGGAACGCCCGGGCCGCCGCCGGCCTATTTGGAGAGCTGGGTCTTCAAGAACTCGACGCTGCCGCGGACGGAATCGTCCTGCTCCATCATGTTATCGACCGTCTTGCAGGCATGAATCACCGTACCGTGGTCGCGGCCGCCAAAGGCGTCGCCGATCTCCTGCAGGGAGTGCTTGGTCAGCTGGCGGGCCAGATACATGGCAATCTGCCGCGGCATGGCGATGTTGGCAGGCCGGCGCTTGCTGGTCATGTCGCTGTGGCGGATCTGATAGTGATCGGCCACCCGCTTCTGGATCGTTTCTAGGGTGAGCAGGTTCTGCGCCTGCTCCATGAGCACATCCTGGAGGAGGAGCTCGACGGTGGGCAGGTCGAGCGGCTTGTTGGTGAGGGCGGAGTAGCTGGCCACCTTGATGAGGGCGCCTTCCAGGCGGCGGATGTTCTTGGAGATGTGCTGGGCGATGAAGTTGATGACGGCCGGGGGGACGTCGAACTTCAGGCTGGCGGCCTTCGTGCGGAGAATCGCCACGCGGGTCTCGAGGTCGGGCGACTGGATGTCGGCCACATAACCCCATTGGAAGCGCGACACGAGGCGCGATTCGAGCTTGGCGATTTCGCTGGCGGGGCGGTCGCTGGAGAGGACCACCTGCTTGCCGGACTCGAAGACATCGTTGAAGGTGTGGAAGAACTCCTCCTGGATGCGCTCCTTGCCGCTGAGGAACTGCACATCGTCCAACAGCAGCACGTCGACGTTGCGGTAGCGCTGGCGGAACCGGGTGAGACTGTTCTCCTGCAGGGCCTGGATGAATTCGTTGGTGAACTTCTCGGTCGAAAGATAGGCGACCTTCGCTTCGGGGTTGTTGCGGAGAATGCTGTGCCCCACGGCATGCATCAGGTGGGTCTTTCCGAGGCCGGTGTCGCCGTAGATGAACAGCGGATTGAAGGCCTGGGCGGGCGCCTGGGCCACGGCGAGGGCGGCGGCGTGGGCCAACTGGTTGTTGGCGCCGACGACGAAATTCTCGAACGTATTCCGCGGGTTCAGCGGGCCGGCATAGGGCCCCTTTTCGTCGTAGCGACCCGCGCGGCGCGGAGGGCCCCGCATCCGGTTATGGCTGGCAGCCACCGGCAGGCCGTCCGTGGTGCCATTGGTGGCCGCCGCCGCCGGAAGGCCGGACCGGGTGCCCTGCCCGGTTTGGTAGACCTTGAGGGTTACATTGATCAGCCGGCCGGCGGTGAGGCGCAGGCGCTGCGTGATGAGGTCGAGGTAGTTATCGTGGATCCAGATGGCTGCGAAGTCATTGGGTACGCCCAGCACCATCGTGTCTTCGGTCGTTTCGAGGCAGACAACCGGTTCGAACCACATCTGGAACACGTCTTCAGGGAAGAGCCCCTTGAAGTCGCATTTCACAGTTTCCCAGAGACTGGGTGGGAGGGTCAACGAGGGCATGGAGCAGGCAAATGAAAAACATTATTCACACTTCCCCGGCAGGGATTCTGGCCGCGCGTCTGGCAGGGTCCGATTCGTTCGCTTGCTCACGGGAGAAAGGCAGGTCCGGTCTCAGCGTTGCAGGATGCAAGGTGAGCGGTCGGTTAAGACGTTGAGAACCAGAAGATAGGGAAGACTCCCAGAGGGCTGGCGGAGGAATACGAACTGCGGACGTGGAAAAGAACCACCGAGGTAGCGAACACTAAAAACGATTTGGGCAGTAACGTGAATCACAAAATGCATTTCAAGAGGAACTTTCCCACAAGTTATTCACACCGCTCCTTCCCCGGGCGCGGGTGCTCGCGGGCCGCGCGGCCCCGCCGCCCCGCCCGCGGGGCGATCGTAACAAAACATCCACTACGCACCGCGCCGCCGACCGTCCGGTGATAATGGGGTGACAATCGCATGAAGGTAGTGGCGGCGCCGTGACAAATCTCGGCCGGGCCGCGTCCCGGAAAATGGTCAGGCCTCCGCCGCGGGCCGCGGTTCCCGCCACCGCCCATGTTCCTTGATCAGCGCGATCAGGCGGTCGTCCGCCTCAGTCTGCGGGAGGTTGTACTGGACGCAGTCCTTCCCCACGTAGAGGTTGATCCGGCCGGGGGCGCCACCGACGTATCCAAAATCTGCATCGGCCATTTCCCCCGGACCGTTCACGATGCAGCCCATGATCGCGATCTTGACGCCCGTGAGGTGGCCGGTCTTTTCGCGGATGCGCTGCGTGGTGGTCTGCAGGTCAAAAAGCGTGCGGCCGCAACTGGGACAGGCGACAAACTCGGTCCTGGAAATGCGGGCGCCGGCGCCCTGGAGCACGTTGTAAGCGAGTCGCGCGGCCCGGACAGGGTCCGCCTCCGTCTCGATGCTGAGCAGATCGCCGAGGCCGTCACACAACAGCCCGCCGGTGAGGATGCTGGCCTCGATCAGCCGGCCGAGGAAACCCGGATCGGTGCGCACCGCGGTGGCGGTGGTGTTGCGGATCCAGATCGGCGCGCGGATACCGAGCTGGTGCAATTGCTCGGCCAGCGCTCGATAAGCCCCGAGCGCATGGCCGCCGGCCACGCCGGGTGATCCCAGACCGGAGAGGGTGAAAAGCAGTTGGTCGCTGCCGAGCGTCCGGAGGGAGTCAGCCAAAGCGGGAAATTCCCCCGGCGAAAGGTCGAGCGCGAGAAAATGACCCTGGCGGCGCACGAATTCGGTCCAGGCAGCGAGCTCGTCGCTGGCCGCGGCGGCGAACCGGCGGCAAAGCACCAGGCGCCTGCGGCTGGCGGCGGCGAAATCAGCCAGATCCGGAAGCGTGATGGCGGCGGCCAGATCCAGCACGAGAAAATCCACCGGAAGTTCCACGGTTGCGAGCACCCGGCGGAGATCGTCCAGGACTCGCGGTTCCCCCACGGGGAGCAGCACGCCCTCCGCCGGCGTTTCCTTGCGCGCCAGCGCGGCCAGACCAGCCACGGCTTGCGCCAGCTGGCTGGGCTGGGAGACCCGGACGATGACGCGCGGAGGGTGCCCGGACCCGACGGCGCAGTGTCCCGACAGGCGGAGAGACGTCGTCGCGCGCCGCGTGAAATGATAGGGGTCGATGGAGTCTGCCAAAACCGGAGAGCGGAGGGTGGAGACCAGAGGGCCAGGCGGTGCGCCCGCGGAACTATCCGGCATCCGGTCTCCCATTTCCGGCATTCTCCACAGGCTCATGGCCTTTTCCGCGATGGCCCGCGCGACCGGAATCTCGTAGACCGAGTCCTCGGTGAGCGAAACGCGAATCGTGTCGCCGAGCCCGTCGAGCAGGAGCGCCCCGATGCCGATCGCGCCCTTGATGCGGCCGTCCTCGCCATCGCCCGCCTCGGTGACGCCGAGGTGCAGCGGGTAGGGACGGTGCGCGGCATCGAGGCGTTCCACCAGCAGCCGGTAGGCCTGGATCATGACCTTGGGGTTGCTGGCCTTCATCGAGAGAGTGAGGTCGTGGCAACCCTGCGATTCGGCGATGCGGACGAACTCCAGCGCGCTTTCAACCATGCCGAGCGGCGTGTCGCCGAAGCGGTTCATAACGCGGTCGGAGAGCGAGCCATGGTTGGTGCCGATGCGCAGAGCGCGGCCGAGCTCGCGGCAGCGCCGCGCCAGCGGAGAGAACGCGGCGTGGAGGCGCTCCAACTCGCGTTCGTACTCCGCGTCGGTGTACTCGCGAGCGGCGAACTTTTTCTTGTCGGCGTAGTTGCCGGGGTTGACGCGCACCTTCTCGACGTGCTCGACCGCCTCCATGGCGGCCGAGGGGAGAAAATGGATGTCGGCGACCAGCGGCACGCCGCCAAAGCCCGCGGCAGTGAATTGCCCCCGGATCGGGCGCAGACATTGCGCGGCCGCCACATTGGGCGCGGTGATGCGCACGATTTCGCAGCCGACCTCCGCCAGCGCGATGCACTGGCGCACGGTGGCCGCGATATCCTGCGTGTCGCTCGTGGTCATCGACTGCAGCCGGAGCGGATTGGCTCCGCCGACCCCGACGCGCCCCACCTTCACTTCGACGGTGGGGCGGCGGACGGTGTGGAAACGGGATGCGCAATAGGGCATCGCAGTCGGCCGGACGGCGGCGTCCGGCAGCTAGGGCGTCGCCGGGACGGGCGCTGGCTGCGGCGCCGGCTGCCGGGCTATCGCCCGTTCGTTCCGGGTGTCATTCACCCAGCGGCGGGTGTCGAAGAAGCTGACGTAGACGATCAGGGAGAGGAGCAGCACCATGAAGACGCTTTGCATGGTCATGATGAAATTCGCGGGCAGGGCCCGGCCGCGCAGCCGCGCGACCGTGGCAAAGAGCATCTGACCGCCATCGAGCACCGGAATGGGCAGCAAGTTGAAAATGGCGAGGTTGACGTTGACCAGAATGGTGAACCAGAGCACGAGGCGGAAGTCGCTTTGCGCGGTGGCGTTGAACATGCGAATGATCCCCACCGGGCCGCTCAGCTTGGACACGCTGAGGTCGGACTGCGGATTAATCAGGCCGGCCAGCACGCGAAACGTCATCACGAAGTTGTCGGTGATCTGGCTGACGGGATCGGGATAAGTGAGCATGAAGCTCGTCTGCCGCAGAATCCCGAGATCGGCGATATCGGCCCGTTCGGGGCGCGGCGGCAACTCGAGGACCAGGCGCTGCGTGCCGCGCAGAATCCCCAACCGCACCACGTGCGCGTGATTCTTCCCGAGATGCTCGATGAATTCATCCCGCGAGAGCAGCGGAATGGAATCAAAGTCCACGATGGAATCTCCGGGGCGCAATCCGATCTTTGCTCCGAGCAGGCCGGGTTCGAGGGTGCCGACCACCAGTTCCTCGGCCGGGGAAATTCCAATGCGGCGCATGCCTTCGTCGCCGGCGAGGCGGGGATAGACGGTCAGATCCAGCGCCCGGCCCTCCCGTTCGATCGTGAACACCGCCTTGGGCCGGCCGTCGGCCGTGCGGCCGCTGCCGGCGAAGAGCGTCTGCTGCAAATCCGGCCAGTTCGTGACCCTCTGGCCGTCGATGGCCCGGATGATGTCGCCGGGCCGGAAGCCGGCTTCGAACGCCGGACTGGGCACGTTCGGCTCGTCCGGCAGCGCCGTCACCTGACCGATCTTCGTGGTGTTGAGCTCGGCGCTGGTTGGCTGGCCGACCCGCCACACCACACAGGCGAGCAGGAACGCAAAGAGAACGTTAAAGACCGCGCCGGCCACGAACACCAGCATCTTGGTGCTGTAGCTGATTGGCGGCAGCCGCTCCAGATCGGCCTCGTATTCGCCCTCGATCGGGCCCAGGTCGGCGAGTTGGGGCAGGGCCACATAGCCTCCGATCGGCAGCCAGGACAGGCAGTATTCAACACCGTCCTTGCCTTGCCAGGAAAACATCTTGGGCCCGAAGCCGATGGAGAAACAAGCGATATGGACGCCGCGGCGGCGCGCGGCCAGGAAATGACCCAGTTCGTGGACAAAGATGGAACCCCCGAAGAAGAGGATGATCAGGAACACCGACCAGAGGCTGGAAAAGATGGACTGGAGCAGGGCGGGAAACACGTCGCGGGTCAGAGTTGGAGATTGGAGAGGCTGGCGTGAGCGGAGCGGCGGGCAGCAAGATCGGCCTCCAAGACCGCATCAAGGTCGGCCGGTTCGAAATTCGCGAGGGACTGCAGAGTCTTATCGATGACCTCGGGAATAGCAAGGAACGGCACCCGGCCGGCGAGAAAGGCGGTCACCGCCACCTCGTTGGCAGCGTTAAAAACGGCCGGAGCCGCCCCGCCCGCCAGCATGGCCGCCCGCGCCAGTCGCAAACAGGGATAATGCGTTTCGTCCACCGGGCGGAAATCGAGCGCGAACAGCTGTTGCAGATCGAGCGGGGCATCAACCCCCGGCGCCCGTTCGGGATACAGGAGGACATGCTGGATGGGAAAGGTCATCGAGGGCGGCGCCAGCTGGGCGAGCATGATGCCGTCTGCGAATTCCACCAGGCAGTGCACGATGCTCTGCGGGTGCAACACGGCCTCGCATTGCGCCGGGCGCAGGCCGAACAGCCATTGCGCCTCCATCAGCTCAAGGCCCTTGTTGGCCATCGTGGCCGAGTCGACGGTGATCTTGGGTCCCATCGACCAGTTGGGATGGGTGAGCGCATCGGCGGGAGTCACGTGGGCGAGGGCCGCGGTGGGCAGATCGCGAAACGCCCCGCCGGAGGCGGTCAGCACGATCCGGCGGACGGTAGTGCGTGGGTGGCCTTCGAGGCATTGAAAGACGGCATTGTGCTCGCTGTCGACCGGCAGCAGCCGGACGCCGCCGGCCTGCGCGGCGGCCATGACAAACTTGCCGGCCAGCACCAGAATCTCCTTGGACGCGAGCGCGAGGTGCTTGTGGGCGGCGAGCGCGGCCAGCGCGGGCCGCAGGCCAGCGGTGCCCACGACCGCCACCAGCACGAGGTCGGCTTCGGGCAATTGGGCGAGTTCGACGAGCCCGCTGAGCCCGCCGCTGAGCTGGGTGCCGGCGGGAAAGGCCGCGAGGTCGGCGCGAGCCTCGGCCAGCGCGCCGTTCTCGAAAAGGCTGACGTGCCGAACCCCGAATTGGCGGGCGATCTCTGCCAGCCGCCGGTAATTGGCGCGCGCCGCAATCCCCACGAGGTCCAGCCGGTCACGATGCGCGGCAATGACACGCAGCGTATTCTCGCCGATGGAGCCGGTGGCGCCGAGGAGGACGATTCGTTTCTTGGCGGGGGCGGTGGGCACGGTCTTGCGGGGTTCCTGCGCGGATCCTGGTCCGGGGGTGATTGGAGCCTATAGCAGGTGGAACACGACCCATCCGACGGGCGCGGTGAGGATCAGGCTGTCGGAGAGGTCGAAGATCCCTCCGATGCCGGGGATTGTCCGGCCGGCATCCTTGAGGTCGGCCCGGCGTTTGATGACCGACTCGACGAGATCCGAGATGATGGCGAGCCCGGCGAATGGCAGCGCTGCGAGGGCTCCAAACAGCGGGGTGAAGCTCGCGGGCAGGTAGGCGCGTCCGCCCCAGGCGACGGCTGCTCCGACGAGGGCCGCGGTGAGCAGACCGCCAGCCACGCCTTCCCACGTTTTTTTCGGACTGATGTCGGGCGCCAGCTTGTGCCGTCCGATGGCCAGTCCCGTCAGGAGCGCACCCGTGTCGCACAGTTTGGTCACGGCGATCAGCCAGAGGCAGAACACCAGGCCGGTGTGGGGATGCGGGCTGGCAAGGAGGATGATGCGCACGAGGAAGTGCAGCATGAACGGAATGTAGGCGAGGCCGAACAGGGTCCAGCCCAGGGTCTCCACCCGGTTCTGCGACTGGCGTTCGCCGAGGATCCGCACGGCGAACACGATCACGCCCAGCGCCAGCAGTTCTGCCGCGGTGATGGATGGCTCAAAATAGCACGGCGCCAGCGTGATGGCGGCCCCGAGCACGAGACCGAGCCGGTGGAAGGGCGCGTGCCCCATAGGTCCGAGCATCGCGTAGAATTCGTGCAGCGTCAGCACGCTGACAGCGGTGACGAGCCAGACGGCGCCGGTGGTGCCGAGATAGCGCAGGCAGCCGATGACCAGGCTCCACAGGATGACAGTGCTGATCGTCCGTTTTAGCACAGGCGGGGATGGGGTTGCGGCGGTTACCGGTTGATCGCAGCCGCGGTGGGCGCGGTGCCGGCTTTAATCTGTTCGGCGGTGAGACCGTACCGACGCTCGCGGCGCTGGTATTCCTCCACGGCGGCGGCCAGCTCGGCTTTGGTGAAGTCGGGCCAGAGCACCGGGGAGAAAACCATCTCCGCGTACGCGCACTGCATGAGGAGAAAGTTGCTGAGCCGCGTTTCGCCGGAGGTGCGGATAAGCAGGTCGGGATCGGGCAGGCCGGCGGTGTAAAGATACCGACTGAACGTGGTCCAGGAGGATTCGCCGGGTTTTTCGCGCCCGGCGACGACGGCGGCGGCATAGGCGCACGCGGCATCGGCCAGCTCGGTGCGCGAACCGTAATTGAGCGCCAGCACCAGGTTCCAGTCCGTGAAATGGCGGGTGGCCGCGACGGCGTGCTGCAACTCCTTGCGCGGCCCTGCGGGTAGCTCGTCGATGCGGCCAATGGTATGCAGGCGGACGTGGTTCTTGATCAGCACCTTCGTTTCGCGGCGCAGGAAATATTCGAGCAGACCCATCAACGCCGACACTTCGTCGGCGGGGCGCTGCCAGTTCTCGGCCGAGAACGCGTAGAGCGTCAGGTAACGGATGCCGAGGGCGCGCGTCGCGTCGATGATGGCGCGCACCGTTTCCACTCCCCGGCGATGGCCCTCGATGCGGGGAAGGCCGCGTTGTTTCGCCCAGCGTCCATTGCCGTCCATGATGATGGCGACATGCTGGGGTAGGTTGGCGCTCGCTGGCTGCATGCGTGGATTCCGGCCCTTTATGAAGCGGCCCTGCCGTTTGACAAGGGGAATGACCGGTCCATCGTCCCGCATGGCGATTCCCTTGAATCCAGCGGAAATCGAGCAGGTGCTGCGCGGGCTTCCGGGGTGGGCCTGGGAGGGCAATGCACTCGCGAAGTCGTTCAAGCTCGGCAGCTTTCGCGAGGCCTTCTCGTTCATGACGCACGTGGCCTTCGAGGCCGAGGCCATGGACCATCACCCCGATTGGACCAATGTCTATCGCCGGGTCACCGTGCGCCTCACCACACACGAAGCCGGCAGCAAGGTCACTGCGCAGGACGTCGAACTCGCGCGCAAGATCCAGCAGATCTCGTGGGTGGACTAGCCGCCGAGCGGGCGACGCCCCCCGGCCGCGCCTACGCCAGCAGTGGGCGCAGGAAATTGAACGTCTCATCGCCCTGCCCCGGCAGATATTCGTGGCCGAAGTCAGGGTAGAGGACCATCCGCTTTGGCGCCGTGATCTTGTTGTAGGCCGCAAACTGGGTCGAGGGCGGGCAGATCGTGTCCATGAGGCCGGTGAAAAAGAGCGTGTTGGCGCGAATGCGCGGGGCGAGATGCTGGATGTCAATGTACCCGAGTTTGATGAATACCTCGTGCTCGCGCTCGTGCCGTGGGTCGAAGTTCCGGAAATAGCGGCGCAGTTCGTCGTATGCGTCCTTGGCCTGGTCCATTTCCCAGACCCGCTGGTAGTCACAAAGGAAGGGATAAACCGGTGCGGCCAGCCGGATTCGCGGCTCCAACGCGGCGCAGGCGAGCGTGAGTCCGCCGCCCTGCGAAGCGCCCATCGCGCCGACCCGCCCGGGATCAACCTCGGGCAGGTTCATTACGAGGCGGGCGAGTTGGGCGGTGTCGAGGAAGATCTGGCGGAAGAGAAGCTTCCGCGGGTCGGGATCGTCGAGGCCACGGATGATCTGGCCGTTCAGGGTGTTGCCCTTGACGCCGCCGACATCCTCGGAAGAACCGCCCTGGCCGCGGCAGTCGAGCGCCGCGACGCAGAAACCCTCGGCTACAAAGGCCAGCTTGTCCAGCCAGTCGCCGCTGTTGCCGCTGTAGCCGTGAAATTGCAGCACGGCCGGATGCCGTCCGGGGGTTTTCGGGCGCAGGTACTTTGCATGCACCCGGGCGCCGCCCATTCCCGTGAAGTAGAGATCGAAACAATCCGCCCCGCGGGCCTGCAGCACCGGACTCGGCCGCAGTTCAAGCTGCGGGTCGAGAACCTGCATGGCGCGCAGCGCCTCGTCCCAGTAAGCGTCGAAATCGGCTGGGCGCGGGTTGATGCCTTGATATCGTTGGAGTTCGGGCAGGGGCTTGTCGAAGGTTAGCGGCATGGCGGTGAGGAGGTTGGCAGATTGGATTGAGAAATTCGCTTCGCGACATCGCCGGCGCGGGCCCTCCCCGGCCCGATGACTGATGGAAGGGCAAACGTCAGGAACCTGGTGGGAGTGAAAGGAGAAAATGCGCGCTGCGGCAAGCCCGGGTGAAAAAGCGTTTGCCTCGCGAGGGCGGTGGGAGCGTAGTCGGGGGCATGAAGGTCGCCTTTCTCAGCGGGACGAGCATCGTCAACAGCACGCTCTTCGCGGCGTGGGAAGTCCGGACGATCGAGACGCAATTTGGCCCGGTGACGTACAAGCAGCACGACGGGTTCACTCTGATCAACCGCCATGGCTACGGCTTTCCGCTGCCGCCCCATGCGATCAATTACCGCGCCAACATCCGCGCGCTGGCCGACCTGGGATGCGAAGAGGTGCTGTCGCTTAATTCCGTCGGCTCGCTCAAGCCAGGACTTCCTCCCGGCACCCTCGTCTCGTGCAGCGATTATGTCGGGCTCCAGCAGGGGCCGGCGACCTTCTTCGACACGGAACTGAAGGGCGGCGCCCCGGGCATCGCCAACCATCTGATTCCGCTCCTGGTCCGGGAGCTCGCGCCGGAATTCGAGATCAAGACCGGCAAGGTCTATGTGCAGATGCGCGGGCCGCGATTCGAGACCAAGGCGGAGGTTCGTATCGTGAAAGAGTGGGGCGACGTCATTGGGATGACCGCCGCCCATGAGGCCGACCTCTGCGTTGAAGCCGGCCTGCACTACAACAGTCTCGCACTGATCGACAACTACGCCAACGGACTCGAGGGCACCGAGATCGACTTCGCCAAGTTCAAGGACCTCGTGAAATCCAACCAGGAAAAGGTCAACCGGCTGTTCGCGCGGCTCCTGGAAATCCTCGCCTGAAGCCGCCGCTCAGCTTGCCATCCGCTCGCCAATCCCGGCCGATCGCAGGCGGGCGAGAAAAGCCGCCACCGCGGCATCCCCTTCCGGCGGCGCCCACGGCGCAAACGTGGTTCCGGAGACCGGATCATAGGGGCCCTGCTTGACTTCAAAGAACACTCCGTCGTCCCCGACCGGCACCCATCCATGCCAGGTGCGGGCCGGGATTTCAAAGCCCAGGGCGGCGCTGAGTTTGCCCAGCCGGACCTTCTCGGTGATGACACCGGTATCGTCGAAAATGAGTAGATCGAATGCGCCCTGAATGACCAAGGCGCATTCCCATTTGGTCTCATGCAGGTGGGGACGGAAATACGTGTCCGCCTTGGCTGCGACCAGCAGGCGTTGCACCGGATCCTCCGGCCCCGGGTGAAGATTGAAATTGGCCCGCCGCCGGGGAGCGGTCGCGGCCCGCTTGAGCAGTTCGTTGATGACTTCCCGGTTGATGAGTTTCATCGGTCAGGCTGCGCAGGATCATCCAGCGCATGGGCCTGATGTTCCCGCTGGATGAATCTCATCGCGGCGTCGGGAGCGAACAAGGAAAAAACGGCGGCGGGAATTGCGGGCGGAGCTTTTCTTTCCGCGGCTTGTGTGTTTTGTAGTCAGCTATCATGAAGACCATCGGCGTCATCGGACTGGGCATCATCGGCGGAGTGTGGGCCAAGCATTATGCCGCGGCGGGCGTGCTGGCCGGCTGCTGGAATCGCACGCCGAAGCCGGCAACGCCCCGATGGATGGACACGCCCGAGGCGGTCGCCGACGCGGCCGACGCGGTGCAGATTGTGGTGGCCGATCCGCCGGCCGTCCAGGGCGTGCTCGACCGCATCCTGCCGCGGCTCGGTCCCGGCAAGGTCGTCGTCCAGTCGAGCACCATCGATGCGGAGAGCAGCGACCGGTTCCGGGCGCAGGTGGAAGCGCGCGGCGCCCGCTACCTGGAGGCGCCGTTCACGGGCAGCAAGCCGGCGGCGGAACAACGCAAGACGGTCTATTATCTCGGCGGGCCGGCCGACCTGGTCGCCGCCGTCGAGCCGCTGCTGAAGCTCGTGTCGGAGACGCGCCTGGTCATCGCTGCCGAGCCGCGCAAGGCTGCGGCGCTCAAGCTCGCTATGAATCTGAATCTGGCGGTCTTGCTGGAAGGTTTGTGCGAAGCGCTGACCTTCACCCGGCGCGCGGGTATCAGCGACGACAGCTTTTTCGATGCCTTGGCGCAAAATGCCGGCTATTCCCCGTTCGCCAAGCTCAAGGAACCCAAGCTGCGCGCCGGCGATTTCTCGCCGCAGTTTTCGGTCAAGCACATGTACAAAGACATGCGGCTGGCCTCCGGCGCGACCCGGGCTTTCCCGCTGCCCCTGCTTGAGGCGGTGCGGGAGCGGCTGCGGTTGGCGGAGGCGCGGGGTTTCGCGGACGAGGACTTCAGCGCGCTGATGAAGCTCTTGTCCTGAACGTTGTGAAACGGGAGCGGCGACGCCCTCCTCGCCGGTCTCCTCGAGACCCGCCGGACGCGTTGACGCGGCGGCCGTTCCGCCTAGCCTCGGAATGATGAGCGAGTTCCTGCAAGCAACCCAGTTGGCGGAGGCCCGGCAGGCGCTGGGCCGGCTCAAGGCCAACATGCGCCTCGCGGTCATGGGCAAGGACGACGTCATTACGCGCGCCCTGGTCTGCTTCGCCGCGGGCGGGCACCTGCTGATCGAGGACCTCCCGGGCCTCGGCAAGACCACGCTGGCCTATTCCCTGGCGCGTTCCATGGACTGCTCGTTCACCCGCATCCAGTTCACGAGCGACCTGCTCCCGAGCGACGTCACGGGCGTCGCTATCTACGACGAGCACCTCAAGGAGTTCGTGTTTAAGCCCGGGCCGATCTTTGCCAACATCGTGCTGGCTGATGAGATCAACCGCGCCACCCCGAAGACCCAGTCGGCGCTGCTCGAGGTGATGGACCGCGGAAAGGTCACGGTCGACGGCGAGCCCCATGCGGTCGGCGCGCCATTCATGGTCCTGGCCACGCAGAACCCCGTGGATTACGAAGGCACCTTCCCGCTCCCGGAGAGTCAGATGGACCGTTTCCTGATGCGCATCCGGATGGGATATCCGGGGCCGGCCGACGAACGCGAGATTCTCCGCGCCCCGCGCATGACCTACGACTCGATCCAGCTCAACCCCGTGGTGGCGCGGACCGAGGTACTCAAACTGCAGCAGCTCGTGGCCCAGGTGTTCATCGAGGAGAGTGTGCTCGACTTCATTCTCAAGATCGTCGCGGCGACGCGGACCGAGGCGGAGTTCAAGGCCGGCATCAGCGTGCGCGGCGGACTGGCGCTCAAGCTGGCGGCACAGGCGCAGGCCCTGCTAAGCGGGCGCGATTTCGTGGTGCCGGAGGACGTGCTCGAACTGGTGCCGGCGGTCTGCGGCCACCGGCTGGCGCTGGTGCGGCAGACCTCGGACGCTCTAGAGGAGCGCAATGCCGTCGAGGGCGCGCTTCGCCGGATTGTCGGCGCCATCCCCCTGCCGGTATAGGCCGCCGGGCGGAAAACTCCAAACGCCAGAGGCCCAGAGGCCAAACTTCAAACGTCCAAACTCCAAAGAAATCCCAACAGCAGAAGCGGGACTTTGCCTTGCGCATCCTTTGGAATTTGGAAATTGGCACTTGGCGTTTCGAAGCGAGGAACCACCGATGAAGGTCGGCCGAGAAATCGCAGATCCGAGCGTCGACTGGAGTGGCCCGGGGGTGCGCAGCCGGCGGCGCTGGCGCTGGAGCGAGATTCTCTGGGCGCTGATCTACCCGTCCAGAACCCAACGCGTCATGCCGACCGTGTCTGGCATTGTGCTGATCGGCCTCGCGCTCGGCATCGGATCCGCGGCCTACAATGCCGCGAGCAACATCCTCTTCATCACGCTCTCGCTGTTGCTGGCCTGCCTGATCCTCAGCGGGGTGATGTCGTGGTTGAACGTGCGGGGCGTCTGCTGGCGCCTGTTGCTGGCGCCGCCGCTGCGGGCGGGTCAGGAGAAGCCGGTGACGCTCGAATTGTGGAACCGCAAGCGACTGCTGCCGACCTATGGTCTGTGGTTTGAACTCACCGCGCGGCCGGTGCCGGCGGGCCCGCAGCGTCCGGAGGCCACGTTCCGGGCGACCTCCGGCGAGATCCGGGCCGCGTTCACCCGGTTCGAGCAGAGCACGGCAGCCACCGTGCTGCCGCTGCGCGAACGCCTCGATCCGGCCGGCCGGACGCAACTGGACTGGGTGTTCACTCCCTCCCGCCGCGGCCGGGTGCGGGTGGAACTGACGAGCGTGGGCTCGCTCTTTCCGTTCGGCTTTCTCCGGAAGAACCACGGCACGCAGCTCCAGCGCGAGGCAATTGTCTGGCCGGCGCCGGTGGAGTATCGGTCCGCGCGAACCGCGGCGCCCGGCCGCCAGGCGGAGGGCGGGCGGGTGGCGCGGCCCGGCGCGGGCAACGATCTCCTCGCCCTGCGCCGTTATCAGACGGGCGACTCCCACCGGCTCATCCACTGGAAGGCGAGCGCGCGGCTGCGGCAGCTCATGGTCCGGCAGTTCGCGGCGGAGAGCGCCGAGGGTTTCTTTCTGTGGCTCGAAACGCCGCCGGGCAGCTGGCCGCGCACGGAGCAGTTCGAACTGTTGTGCCGCTTCGCCGCGACCCTGGCCGAGGATTTGTTCACCGCGGGCCGCCTGACCGGCGCAAGGGTGAACATCGAGGAGCCGATGGCCATCCGCCGCGTGCGCGACTTGGAGTCGTTTCTCGACCGCCTGGCGGTGCTGGAGCCGGAGGCCGAGAACCACCCGCCTGAACCCAGCCGGCGGGCCGGCGGGCGGGAGACCAGTCCGGACTCAAGTACCGGATTCCCGGCCGGCCGAAACCGGCGAAACGTCATCACTTTCGCGCCCGAGGGAACCCGGGGAGTCGCCGCTTACGTCGATGGAGAGAAATCGGCCACAGCTTAGCCAGGACGAACTGCAGCAGCTGCGGTGGCTGCTTGGCGGCATCCTGACGCTGATCTCAGTCTGGACCGTGTGGTATCTCGAGATCGATGCGTGGGTACTGACCGGCATCACGACCGGGGCTGTGCTCCTGACGCTGGTGCGGCCCGGTCTGCCGGCCCGCCTGCCGCCCCAGGTGCACAAGCTGGCGTTTCCATTCATCGTCACGTTCTTTGCCTGGGACCTCTATTCGACGGCGCAGTGGCTCCCGGCGGTGATCCGCCTCGACATCCTGCTGCTGCTATACCGGGGCTGCAGCTACCGCAAAAAGCGGGACGACCTGCAGATTATCGTCCTCGGCCTGTTTCTGGTGACGGCGGCGGGAGTGCTCACGGTCTCGCTGGAATTCGCGGTGCAGATGCTCGTTTTCACCGCGACCACGCTGGCCTTCTTGTTCGTGGTCACCCTGGCGGAGACCGCGGAGGGGGGGCGCGGCTTGCTCGCCCGGACCTTGGGGGGACCGGCGGAATTGCCGGCGGCACAAATGTCGGGACCCCGGCCCGCCTGGACCGAGGTTCGTTGGCGAAGACTGGCCCGGCGGCTGCGCGAGGTGGCCGACCTGCGGTTGCTTGCGCTGGGCGGGGTGCTCTTCGCGGGGGTCGTGGCGGTGTCCGCGCTGCTCTTTTTGGTCATCCCGCGGTTCCAACTGGACGGCAGCTTTTTCCTCAGTCGTTTCATCAGCGCGAAAAGTCGCACCGGGTTTTCGGAGTCGATCCGCCTCGGCGACGTGATCGACATCCAGCAGGACAATTCGGTGGCGCTTCGCGTGGATGTTTCGGACCCGGCGCGCGTGCCGGCGATGCCCTATTGGCGGATGGTCGTGCTTGACGATTATCGCGATGGTCAGCTGCGCACCTCGCGCCGGCTCCGGAACGCGCTGACGCTGAACGCCCAGACGACATCACTGGTGCGGGATCAGCTCAGGCCGCCCGCGGGGACGCCGGCGTCGTGGACGTTTTACTTGGAGTCGGGCATCAGCCGCTTTCTGCCGCTCTGCGGACCGTTCACGATTTTGCGGTTTCGCGAGCCGCAGCAGGCGCTGCACCAGTCTGAGCTCCGCATCGTCGCGCTGCGCAACGAGCCGGTGACGATGACGGCCTACCGCGTCGAGGGCATGGTGGCCGATGGCTTCGTCTCCGATCGCCTGTTCGGCGCTGCGTTGAGCCGGGCCCAGCACGGCGCTGCCGACGGCCGGCCCGCCCGCCCGGACCTCGATGAAAAAGGTCGGCCGCGGGCCAGCTATCCACTGACGACCTTGCTGCTGCCGGAACAGCAAGGCGACCGACGGGCTCTGCAGCGGATGGTGGAGGAGGTCACCGGCGGGGTCAGCTTCAGCGCGGTGGAGTTTGCCGCGCGCGCGCGGGGCTGGCTGACGCAGAAGCACGGTTACTCCCTGAAGGTCGACCTGCCGGGCGCTGACCGGGACCCCGTGGTGGCGTGGATGGAGTCCGGCCAGCCCGGGCATTGCGAACTGTTCACGGTGGCGTTCACGCTGCTGGCGCGGGCCGCGGGCTTTCCGACGCGCGCAGTCACCGGATTCAAGGGCGGCGATTGGAACGCCTACGAGAATTATTTCATGGTGCGCAATTCCCAGGCGCACGCCTGGTGCGAAGTCTACGACGGCGGCACGGGATGGATCCGGGTGGATCCGACCGACGGTTCGGCGCCAATCGGTGCCGGACCACAGGACCAGGCCGGCGAGCCTGCCGGCCTGAGGCAGCCCGACCGGAGCTGGGGCGCGCGTCTCGATTCGATCCGCATCCTCTGGTACCGGCGCATTGTCAGTTTCGACCAGCGCACCCAGCTCGCACTCGTGCAGTCCCTCAAGGAAACAACGAACCGCTTCCGCGCGGCCTTGCGCGCGACGTTCGACGGCGCGGCGGCCTCGCTGCGGCAGTGGCTCCTGCGTCCGTGGGATGCCCGGCGGGCGCTCGGCTGGCTCGGCGGGGCCGGCGTCGCGGCGACGGGGGCGATCCTCTGGTGGCGGCGCGGTCGCGCCTGGTGGGGGCGCCTCCGCGGTTCGCGGGCGCATGGCGGAGCCGATCCGGTGCGGGGCGAGGCGGGGCGGTGGCTGCGCCGGATGCGCGGGCTTCGCGAGGCAAAGGGCGATAATCAGGAAGTCGTGGCCGAACTGCTGCGCTTGCGGTACGGTCCGCGTCGCTCATGGGCGGAACCGCGGGCGGTGTTCCGCCGCGCCCGGCGCGCGGCGAGGGAATGGTCGCAACGCCGGAGAAGTGACCGGCTCTTCGGACGATGATCGAGGGATTGCCTCCCGCCGGCGGCGGGCGGCGCGGCGAATGGTCAGCGGGCCGCCACGCCTGACACCGCGGGGACGCGTTGCTGGCTCTTCTCGAACCAGGCTTTCAATACCGCCTGCGCCACTGGGGCGGAGTAAAGGCCGCCGGCAAAGCTCTCGCCTGGTGTGTCTCCCTCGATGGCGACTGCCATGGCAATTTTGGGATCCTCAACCGGCGCGAAGCAGACAAACCACGCGATGTTGATCTTCTTGCCGTCCCGCGTGGTCTGCGCCGTGCCGGTCTTGCCCGCAATGCGCAGGCCAGGAATGCGGTAGGTCGGGGTTTGAAAGATCTTCGCGGTTCCGTCGATCGTGGATCCTTCCATACCGCTGACGAGCGTTGCGTATTGTCCAGTCGTGAGCCCGATCGGCTCGGTGTGCTGAGTCGCCCGGTGCGGGTCGTGCAGCAGCGTGGGCCGGGTCGTCGTTTCACCGCGCGCCAGCGAGGCGACTAAGCAGGCCATTCGCAGTGGCGTGACGCCGATGAAACCCTGGCCGATCGCCATGTTCGCGGTGTCGCCGTCGAACCAGCCCTCGTGCTGCGTTGCCTTTTTCCACTCGGGATCGGGAATCAGCATGCGCCGGGTCTCGTGCGGCAGATCGATGCCCGTGGGCTGGTCAAGCTGGAACCGGCGAGCTTCGTCGGCGATGAGATTGGGGCCGATCCTGAGACCGTAGGTATAAAAGAAAATATCGCAGCTCTTCGCGATGGCCTCCCGCAGCGCGATGACTCCGTGACGGGCGTAGCCGCTTGCACTCTTGTCGCAAACGAAGATACGCCCGCCGATCCGCATGGTGCCCTCGCAGTCCGCGGTGGAATTGTCGGTAGTGAGCCGGCCGCTGCGCAGCCCGGCAATGGTGGTGATCAGCTTGAAGGTGGAGCCCGGCGGATAGACTCCGCTGATCGCCAGATTGGCCCAGGCCTCGCGATCATTGATGTCCTGGGCCGCGGCGGCGCTCAGCCGCGGGGAGAACGCATTCAGGTCATAATCCGG
>Ga0182021_10000830_pt1 | contig 34662 bp, 36 predicted proteins | sample 612E3MmetaG_FD_120493 | JGI IMG/M metagenome (GOLD analysis project Ga0182021, IMG submission 120493) | Permafrost microbial communities from Stordalen Mire, Sweden - 612E3M metaG (Illumina Assembly) | ecosystem: Environmental > Terrestrial > Soil > Wetlands > Permafrost | place: Sweden... | reverse complement strand
TAATCGATCTAGAAGGCAGATTCTAATTCGTTCTGGAAGAAGACATCTGCTAGAATTTGGGGGGCTCCCACCTTCGAAGTTCTTCCTTAACCGGCTAGTTGGTTATGGACTCATAGAAAAAAAATCTGCTTGACTTAAGATTTTTTTAAAAATAATCATTGACTTATGACTAATTACACAGACATAAGCCAACCTCAAGGTTACTTTAACTAAAGTTTTGCAAGAAATTTTTGCACTTTTTATGATGAAGACAGCTATTTCTTTCCTTTTGGAGGAAGCTGTTGTCGCAACTGTTTCTTTTTTTGCTCTTTCTCTCGCTCCAGCTTCTTTTTTTGTGCGATCTGTGTATTCTTATTTTTTCTTTTCATTACGCTCATGTATTCACCCCTAACAAGCAAACAAGAGGCATCACGTGTTCTAAAGCTTTACCCTTTTTAATAGAAAATTCGAAGGGCAAGTGTTTTGTTCTGTACATCTATTATTTTGACTTAGCCATTGATATTTGTACAGATGTAACTGATCAGATTATAAGTGTGCATTCATCTTATCTATAGTGTGAAATAGATGTCTAGACAAGAAAAAATTAAGAGCAAGCACGTAGTAGCAAAAGCTACTCCAGTCAAAGAAATACCTGAAGGAAGAAAAATCGTCAAAATTCCAGAATACGACGCAGTTTTCAAGCAAATCATTGACAGTCCTGAAAAAATGTTTAAAGTTGAGGTTGAGGGCAAAACGGTCAGATCAATGTACGCACCCTTCTCATTCAGAGTAAAGTCATACAATAAGAAACCAGACAGAAAATTCAATACAGCACTAAGAGTACGCAATAAAGAAATCTATATTGTCAAATCGGACAAAAAAGAATAAAGCTCTCCATCCACATTCTTTTCCCCAAGCTAGAGAGCAGATGTAAACTATGTCCGAACATAAACCTGAATGGCCTGAATCTGGTGACCTAGTAATCGCCACGATAGAGAGTGTGATGGATTACGGCGCCTATGCTAACCTAGACGAATACAATAAACGAGGGTTCCTTCATATCTCCGAGATCTCAAGCGCCAGAATAAGAAACATCCGTGACTTCGTTCGCGAAAAACAAAAAATGGTCCTCAAAATTCTTCATGTGAACCTTGAAAAAGGTCACATTGACTTATCACTTAGACGAGTTACAAAACGTGAAAGAATCGAAAAAATTAAAGCCTGGAAAAAGGATCGCAAAGGCGAAGTATTGCTACGTGCGGTCGCAGAAAGAGTAGGCTTACCTATACATGAAGTCTACCAGGTAGCAGGCGTCAAACTTGAAGAAAGCGTTGGTTTGTACGAGGGTTTCGAAAAAGTACTCAAAGAAGGCGTAGAAGCTCTAACTAAACTTGACATACCTGAAGACATTGCAAAAACATTCGCCCAAGTGGCAGAAGAACGCATCCGCATCAAAATGGTGAAAGTTAAAGGTACATTGGAACTTCGCTGCATGCAACCCAACGGCGTTAAATGCATTCAAGATTCAATTATCAACGCCAAGAAGGCCCAAAAAGCAAAAGGTGCTAAAATCGAGTTTTCCGTTATCGCTGCTCCCCGATACAGTGTAGAAGTCTCAGCTGATAACTGGAAACGTGCCGAAGAGCTTCTTGATGAAGTAAGCGAAAGTGTAGTAACAAACATCACAAAAGCCGGCGGGCATGGTTCTTTTAAAAGAGAAAAACAGTAAGGTGAACAAATGAGAGAACCCATTGAAAAAGTAATTTGGGGTCACGTTGAAAAAATAGGCAAAGGCACCCGCGCAAACTATGAACCTGAAAAGAAAACCATTACTTTCTGCTTCAAGAGGAGCGAGGAAACCTCAAGCGAGCAACTAAGAAAACTGCGCGAGCAACTCATGAACGAATTAAAAGCACTCGGCTACAATAGTCGAATGAAGTATAACGGAGAAGTAATTGCAGAAAATATTGCAGAAGAAAACGTGGTTCTTACCCGAAAAAATCATCAACTGATGATTCACTTAAATAATAAAAATGACCCCAAAGTCAAAGAAAATGATGCTTCGGAGCAGCCAACTTAACTTTCCTTAAAAAAACCGGAAAAAAAAATTCTTTTCCTTTTCCTAATCAAAGTAAACTTGGTCTTTACAATTTTTCTCAAATTAAACCTTATATTTTATAAAAAATAAAGACTAATTAAATAGAGTCTTGTTTAATGGAGAATCAAAAGCATGTCGCATAAAGGGGAAGCCTATTCAGCGTCTGGTGCCTTCTTTTTAGATAACCCGATAAGACGGTTGATTCAGCCGCCTTCTGAACTCATAGAAAAACTTGGAATCACTCCAAATGATGTGGTAATGGATTTTGGATGCGGACCAGGTTATTATACCGTCGATCTCGCAAAAAAAGTCAAAAGGGTTGTTGCGGTTGATCTTTCCTCTAAGATGCTAAAGAAAGCCCAAAATAAAGCTGCTAAGGCGGGCGTTAAGAATATTCAGTTTTTGCAGAGTGACGGCAAGAATCTTCAAGTTGAAGACATCTCAGTTGACAAGATTCTTTTAGTAACTGTTTACCATGAAGTGGGCGACAATGAAACCGTTTTAAAAGAGTTCAATAGGATTCTGAAGCTCGACGGCAAGCTGATAATTGTGGAGGTCATAAAGAAGGGTATTTTTCCTGGTGCGCCCGTTCAAAATCCAGAAACGTTAAAAACGGAAATTGAAGCCGGCAATTTCCAGCTTCAGCAGATGCTGCCATATAAGAGCTATGGCGTTTTCTTCTTTACCAAAAAAACGTGATCATTCGGCTGTTTTTTCTCTCTTGATTCTATCTTTACTCAAGGTTGAATTTTACAAAAAAGGCGAAAGGATACGGAAAGCTATCCCGCCAACCAATATGGCAACGGCGAAATTTGCTACTGACATTATTATTGCAGTTTTCCAGCCGTAATCCTTCGCAATTATTGCAACTGTATACAAGCATGGAATGTAAATCATGTTAACTAATGCAAACACCAAAGTTGAGTATGACTAACGATCAAAGCGATATCTGCGACATACAATGATAATGCCCACCATGGCCCTAAGAAAACAGCTACTGAACCGAGAATAACGATTGTTCTAGCCGACAAGGCGCAAAAGAGATTGCAAAAGTTGCCAGCTACCGCCCACGTTTTGTCTCCATAATTCTGCATGCTTGAATTGAAGGAACATTACAGCTGTAACCCAGAATTAGGGGAATTAATGCTTTACCATGCAGACCTATTTTATGCATTGGGCCATCCATCATGGATCTACCATGTTTAGAATTCCTGAATATTCAATCATGGTAAGCATCAAGTTGAAGACACAACAAATGGGCTACGTCAAACTTACAACTGCTCCGCCCAAACTCCGTTCCAAAGTATGCCTTGAATTGATCCGCTCAAGGAAGGGTTAACAGGTGACAAAATGAGAGTTAGATGCCGAAGCTGTTGATCACTCTGCCAGAGTTGGCATCAAGGACTAGCACAATTTTGTTCCCCTTGTGATCATATTTGGCAAACCATACTGGAGCGTGAAGCAGTTCTACATCCCCAACATCTGAATCGGTGTGCATTGATTGGATCATATGATATTTTTCGTGAGCTTTTTGTGATTGAAGTTGATCCACTAAAGTCTTCGCCTGAGATTTAGCAACTTCTTCGCTAATGTCGCCGTTGAGTATCTTAACGTTTTTAGGTAACTTGGAAATGTCAAACAATTCTCTACCGTCAAGGTTGAATTGGTAGTCTCGTGGCTGATAATCCGTAAGAGCCTTTAGCGCAATCACCGGAAAGTTATAGTTCATGTCCAGTTGCTCGGTTTTTCTCATCCCGCCGCCATACCCCATGCCCATTCCCCAAGCCATTATTCTGATCCGCTTCAACCCTAGAATACCGGCAAACGGGTTGCCATTTGTAAATTGACGCTCAAGAGCTCGTCTGCCTCTGCCAAATCCACCTCGCCCTCCGAAACCGCCGCCCATTCCGCCGAATATTACACCCATCAATACAGCTGTTGAAGCAGTTTGTGCAATTTGTGCGGTTTCATCTGTAGCAGTGATGCTCGTGCGAGCTGAAACGCTCACAATCCAGTAAGGCACGTATGTAAGGCTCATTTCCTCCTGAGTGGAATCTTCATGAAGGTGCCTGTGCAGAAGACCTTTGTCCATCAATGGCGTAATTATTGAATTTACCTGATCAACAGTGGCGACTTTCAAATCAAGCATTGTTTGCTTTTGTATATTTGTCCAACCTTGCGTACCAAGCGTGATTGCGTTGCCGCAATACTCACAACTTATAACCATCTCTCCAAACTTGGGTGAAATTGGCGCTCCGCAACTGGGGCACTTTAAGGATGCAACTCCTGATGGTGCAACTACTGGCGCCGGAGAAGTTGAAGTTGGTTGAGGGGCATTTAATCCTGTGCTTGTTCCGCATTTAACACAAAACGCTGCATCATCTGAAAGTTGTGCACCGCATTTATGACAGTACAATTTTCCACCGAACCTTTTATTGCCAGTCCTTTCTCTTAAATTTACCTCATTAAATTTCGTTTATTCTCTGGAAAAAAAGTTTACGCTTTGTTCCGTTTTCTTATTACATAACCAACAGCTATGATTATGATAACTGAAAGTGTAGCTATAGCAGCTATCACGACAGACAATACGGAAAGTGATTCTGGTTTCGTAGATGAAGTTGAAGCTTGGTTAGTGAAATAATTGGCAAAGCAATAGACATTCCAGTCGTTGCATCCTATGTATAATCTTCCATTAGCTATGGTCGGTGAAGACCAGCTGCTTGAAGGTGTTGTGTACGTTGCGAGTTTTGTACCGTTATCTAATGCATTAAGAATGTAAATGTCACGTTGACTGGTTACAACGTAGATTTTGCCGTCTGCGTATGAGGGTGAAATGTATAATTCGTCTCCTGTGAAGAAGCTCCAAATGGTGTTGCCGTTCATGGCGTTAACGCATTTGATGTCAAACTTGTCAATAATGTAGAGGTTGCCATTAACGTAGATTGGGGATAGAACTACAAATTCAGTTGCTGATGGGTCGGTAACCTTCCATACGTAATCGCCTGTTGTTTCGTTTATGCCGTAGTATGTTCTTATGTTGGCGGTTGCGAAAACCATGCCTGCTGCAACTGATGGGGAACCGAGCATTTCATCGCCACCTGTGAATTGATATTCATAGGGGATTTGTTGTTTCCACATTATATCGCCGGTGTTAGCGTTTAATTTGTAGAGAACGCCCGTCGTTGGTTCTTGTGCGGTGAAGAAAACAGCGCCATCTGCAACAGCTGGTGAGGATTCGATTGGTCCGCTGGTTTGTGTCTTCCAAACGATGTTGCCATTGTTTGCGTCAAGGGAATACAAGTAGCCGTCTAAAGACCCAATATAGACCAAGCCGTTCGATATCACTGGTGAAGATTTAAGCACGACGGATCCAAAAGTGAACTCTTGGTTACCGTTGACGAATGTTTTCCACAGTAGTGTGCCTTTGGTTGCATCAAGGCAGTAGACGTATCCGTCATCGCCTCCTGTGTAAACTTTGCCATTAGCTACGGCAGGGGAAGATTCAATGGATCCTTGTGTGGTGTAGTTCCAAATGAGGTTGCCGCTCCATGCGCCAACCGCATAGATATTCTTGTCTTGTGAACCAAAGTAGACTATTCCATCTACAACGCTTGGTGAAGAAATTACTGAGCCGTTAGTTGTGAACTTCCATGCTAATGTGAGGTTTGATGGGCCTTGTTGGGCTGTAGATGAGTGTGTTGGGTCAGCGCGCCACATGGGCCAGTTGCTAACAGGAATTGAATTTGTTCCGATTGCCCAAACTTCATTAACTCTGCTGTATTCGTTTCCTGAAACTGAGTCAACTGAAGTTGTAACATTGCCTGGAATAAGATACAGGTTGCCATATGCTATAGCGACCGATTCACGCGGCGCTAAAGCCTCTATGGGAAGAGTCCAAATTGCCTGTCCTGTATAGGCGTTTATACATGCAAACTCTGAGATGCCAACTTGGCCCCCGTACATTGCAACTTCGCCTGTTGTGACATACACCTTGCCATCTGCAATTGAGGGCATTCCTGGCCATAGAAGCGTGTTGTCGGGACCCTTGTATCTCCAAACGAGATTGCCATTGTCCTCGTTTATGGCGTAGAGGAATCCATCTTTGTTCATTTCATAAACATTTCCATAAGCTATCGCAGTGCTCGTCACGAAGTATCCGTTGGTTTGTGGTGAGTATGTCCAAAGAATTTGTCCGTTGGTGGCGTTGAAACAATACATAGTGTTGTCGTCTGTTCCTCCTCTGAAGAATTTGCCGTCAGAATAGGAGCCGTCAAAGATCATAGGTCCTTTTGTTAGGGTCGTCCAAACTATTGCCCCTGTTCTGGCATTGAGCGCTATTTGCTGATTCTCAAAAGAGCCAGGAAACACCATGCCGTCGCCGTATGTTGTTCCGATACCGGTTGTTCCGCCACCAGGCACATATGCTTGCCATGCCATGGTTGGCGCTTTGGATGGGTCAGAAAAGTCCCAAGCTTGAATGTAAGAATCAACTTTTATGTAAAACATTTTCTCTTCTGGACTGTAAACGTTAGTATTGAAAATGCCCGTGTCCTCTGAGAACTGGGTGCTAGTCCACAATATTGTGCCTGTTTTTGGGTCAAGACAGGTGCCTTCAACAATCATGTGAGCATCGTCGATTTTGTATGCTATTGGCCAATTTCTTGGCATTGGAATAGCAGTTTTCCAAGCTATATTTCCTGCCTGATTAAGTGCCACAACTGAAGTGTTGGTGCAGACGAAAACAAACCCGTCAAATGCAGCAATGTAACTTTGTACGCCAGTTACATTTGCTTTCCAAAGTATGGTTGACGTATCAGGGGCTGGTCCCGCTGAAAATCGCGTAAAAGAGGAATCGCCTTGGAACTGTGGCCACTCAAACTGACTTAAACTGCCATTGGTAGAGGCTGCGGTAGTGTTTGTTTGTGCACTGGCTGTCGGATGGAAGCTTGAGATTGATGCAAAAATCGATGAAACAAGAAGTAAACTCAAAATAGCTATTATGTGGATTTTTTTGGGAATCACCATGTGCCCCCTGATAATATGTGGACTTTTGTTAAGAGGTTGATGCCTTGCCACCGATAACGGTATGACTATTTGTTTCACTATAAACTTTGTGGAAAATTGCATTGTCCCCTGTTTTGCCAATAATAGTCGAAAAAATGAAATAGTCCAGCGCCCAACAAGATAAAGCGAGAGGCATAACTTTGTCGTTTAAAACAAGAATGGAGGATGCAGCCAAGCGCAATGATTCCCGAATTGTTTTAGCGTTGGATTTTCCGTATGAAGCTCCCGAGAACCGAAAAAAAGTTTTGGCTAACGCCCAAAAAACTTTCAAAACAGTCTCGCCATACATTTGTGCAGTAAAAATAAATCATCATCTCGTTCTTCCTCTTGGAACTTTTGATGGTGTTCAACAGCTCGTGGAACAAATACATGAGCAGGGGTTGCTGGTAATTATGGATGCTAAAATAAACGACATAGGCAATACCAACCAAGTCATCGCAGAATACTATTATGCGGCGGGTTTTGATGCGTTAATCGCTAACCCGTTTGTAGGTTGGGATGAGGGTTTAAAACCGCTCTTTGAAGTCTCCAAGCGACTTGATCGAGGTGTAATACTTCTCTGCTATATGAGCCACAAAGGGGCAAGTGAAGGTTACGGGCAAACAATAATCGATTCAGAATCTGGTGAAAAAACATCGCAGTATGTTTATTTTGCCAAAAAAGCCTTGAAGTGGGGGGCCGACGGCGTAGTAGTTGGGGCAACTGTCCCTCAAAAAATAGTTGAGGTCAAGCAGATTGTTGGGCAAAAAGTTCCTATTTATTCGCCTGGTGTTGGTGCACAGGGTGGAGCGGGCCAAACGGCAATTCAAGCAGGTTGCAATTATCTAATTGTTGGCAGAGAAATCACCATGGCAGGAAACCCGGCCCAAGAAGCGAGAAAGCTTTATGATTCAATAAAAGGGATATAAACGGTTTTATCTGCGTTTGTTTTCCCAAAGCTCTTTTTTAAGCAAATCGCGTACTGAAGAGCGTATAACGCTACTCCTGCTTGGATACATATTAGCACGGACTAATTCATCTAAACCTTCTAGATAAGCTTCTGGTAACAAAACTGTAACTAATTTCACTTTGTTTTTTCCTCCCTCAAACTATATCATGCATATAACATGCCCCAAATATAAGAGTTAACCAGTAAACCCTAACTAATTCATAATTTTCTCAGTTGATTTAAAGTTCCCAAGTACGTGCCATCTAAAAGGTACAGCTCAGCGTTATCCACATCCACTGCTTCCGAACGCAAGACTGGTCCAATCAATCCTTCAGCACCAATTTCTTTTCTGGATCTTGTCTCGTTTACTGGTCTGCCGCCTAGAAAGTCGTTGAAGCTGGGCATTATCAAAATCTCCGTTGTTTTGAGCCTGATATTGTAGTGCATCTTTAGCGTTTTTGCAACGGTGCCCTCGATTTTTATGTTGTGCTTTTGTAACAGAATTCTGGCTAAACCTGCAGAGTCACAGTTTGCCCGCATCCAAATTTGTCTTGTAATTTTGAAGCCAGCTGGGTCACGGAAAACTACCACGGGGTGCAAATGTCCCATAACCAACGTTTTACATTTCAGCAATGCTGGCGAAGGCCATTTGTGGCCATGAAAAATCCCTATGTCACTGATTACTGCTCCAGAGGCAGGCAAAAGCTCTACGTTTTCAGGAAGCAACGGTTCAAGGTTCGCGTCATGATTACCGCGCACAATAGAAATGTTGCCAACATATTTTTGTAGCTTTGTGAAGAAATCGGGAATATCATGCCATTCGCCAAGTTCGCTGGAAATAACGCTGTATTTTACGTCACCGATGATTACTAAATGCTGTGGCTTGTACGTGCTGATTATATCTGTTAATTTTTTGAGGATTTTTGGCGTTTGGCTTGGAACATGAATGCCTTTTTCTTGAAGCGATGTTTCCCAGCCAAGATGAGGATCAGAGATAAGAAGCGTTTTGGTTTTTTCTGCTTTTATGAGCGCAGCAGGATGTGGCCAAAGTAAATTTAGCATTCAGGTTTAACCAGGCTTACTATTTTTTTGTGAATTTCCTTGTTTCCTGAGGCGATGAAGCTCATAGTTTTCTTAGGGTCCAATTCAACGTTTAATGGTTGGTTTTCTGGCGTAGTAATAATTCCGCCGGCCTCTTTGAGAATTAAAAAACCAGCGGCCACATCAGTAGTGCGTAGTTTTCCTCGGATATCGACAAAAGCGTCTGTTAAACCATTCGCAACATAGCATAGTTCAAGTGCGTTGGCGCCAAAGTGTCGGATATGTTTTGTTGTTGAGATCAATGCGGTTAATTTAGGTACCAGTTCTTTGACTTTGTAAGTGTTCAGATCTAAGCCTATTACAGCTTCTTCTAAAGAAACGGTTTTTGATGGTTCTATTTTTTTGTTGTCTCGATAGGCTCCTTTGCCTTCAAAAGCAGTGTAAGTTATGTCGTGGGCAAGGTCGGCAACCATCCCGGCATAAACGTCGTTTAGGGTCCGTTCTCTGGAGACAGCGATTGAACAGGCGTAAAAGGGTAATCCATGCATAAAATTAGTACTTCCATCAATCGGATCAACAGTCACAAAACACTCTTCAGGTTTAGCGCCGAATTCCTTAATCCCTGACTCCTCACTAATCAAAGTAAAAGAAATGCGATGCTGCTTTAGTATATCAATTATTGCTGTTTCGGCAGCCAAATCCATAGGCTTCATTGCATCTCCGCCAGCGCCCGTACCCAAATTAGGCTGAGGCTCTCTGATGGTTTTACGGCATGGTTCGATACTTTTGTTAACGTTGCTTTTGCATTGGCTGAGCACTAGCTGCCAGTCAATTTGCGTTTTCATTGCTTAACCTTCCGTTCTATTATTACCTTACGCTGATAAATGGTATACTTTTCACTTAAGCTTAGCTAAAAGTTATCGGTTTAAGTCTAGTTAAATTTTTCGAACGCCGAAACGCTTATATTTTCTGAATAACGTCTCAATCAACAGGAATCGAAGCTCCAATGTCTAATTGCAAAATCAAGAAAGAAAACAGCACTTTACAGTTACTTAGCTTCGACTATTTTTATCGTTATTTTCCTTAAGCCCAGAACTAAAAGATTTTTTGGGAAAAGTTCTGGGCAAAGCATGGGTGCATCAAAATGGAAAAGCCTGGCTCTAGTAAAACTATTATTGTTAAATATGGTGGTTCTAGCCTAGCAGATCACGAGAGGCTTTTGAAAGCAGTCGTTGCTGTGATGAATGAAGCCAAAAAAGGCACACGCGTCGCCGTTGTGGTTTCTGCTATGGGTAAAACAACCGATGTTCTTATGACGACTGCAAAAAACGCTTCCAACGGGAAATTGGAGAAAAAAGATTTAGATGATATTCTTTCGATGGGTGAACGAACCAGCATACGCATTTTCTCTACGGCGCTAAAAACTAATGGTGCGGAATCCTGCTACTTCGATCCGATTGACAGCAACTGGCCAATAATAACTGATTCAGCGTTCCAAAATGCTAACCCAATCCTGAAAGATTGCGAAAAGAACATTCGAGAATGTGTATTGCCAATTTTGGAGAAGGGTGTCATTCCAGTAGTTGCAGGTTTTCTTGGCAAAACAAGAGATGGCAAAATTACTACTCTTGGACGAGGTGGAAGTGACACAACAGCGTTCGTCTTAGCAGAAGCATTAAACGCTGATGAAATAGTTTTAGTAACGGATGCAGATGGAATACTGTCAGGTGACCCCAAAATAGTCTCCAATCCAGAACGTCTCAAAGAAATTGACGTTAACACCTTGGTTGGACTCGCTGATTCAGGAGCCAAATTTATCCACAGTAAAGCGTTGAAGTACAAACCCAGAAATATTAATGTCCGCGTAATTAACCATTCACATGGAAACCTATCCAAAGAAGGCACAGTCATTACAGGAGCATTAGCTGCGGAATTAGACGCGGAAATCGCACATCCGTTTCCAGTGGCTGAAATAACCGTGATCGGTAACGGCATTTCTGCAAACCCACAAATCGTTCAGGAAATGGTGGAAAAAACTAAGCAGCACTCATTGCTCCTAGGTATGTCAATGAGTACAAATTCGATTATTCTCTATGTGTCTCAAGAAAAAAACTTAGATACTCTTTTCAATAACATTCATGAAATCACGAAGAATAACAAAGAAACAATTGCAATGGCAGTCAAAAAAGACCTGGTCTTCATAAAAACAAGCGGTGTTGGCTTAGAGGAAACTCACGGTATAATTGGAAAAATAAGTGAAGACCTCAGGTTTGCCGGTATTAATATTTCCGGTATACTGACTATAACGTCCAGCATTTTGCTGTTTGTAGATTGGAATGAACGTGAAAAGGCTTTGAAGTTAATTAAAAACTCATTAAGGAGCGCTAAATAAGCAAAAAGGTGACTACACATGAATCAAGGAAAAACTCGACGATTAAAAAGAATAATGCAGCAAGATAACCACACAGTAATTGTTCCAATGGATCATGGAGTAACAGTTGGTCCAATCCCTGGATTAGTCAACATGCAACAAATAATCAACCAACTTCTCAAAGGCGGAGCCGACGCCATACTTGTGCACAAAGGGATAGCAAAACATGTTGACACTGGAAACACTGGTTTAATAGTAATGTTGTCAGGCATGTCAAATCTTAGCCCGAACTTAAACGCTAAAGTTCAAGTATGCTCGGTTCAGGAAGCCATACGGTTAGGTGCTGACGGAGTATCAGTACACGTGAACGTTGGTGCACAAGACGAGGACAAAATGCTAAGCAATCTGGGCAAAGTCGCCGAAGAATGCGACTTATACGGTATGCCGCTGCTCGCTATGATGTATCCTCGTGGACCAAAAATACAAAATGAACATGCCGCAGATGTAGTTGCCCATGCAGCAAGAATTGGTGCTGAACTAGGCGCAGATATAATTAAAGCAAACTTTACAGGTAATATCGACACATTCAAGTCAGTCGTTGAAAGCTGTCCTGTTCCCGTTGTAATAGCAGGCGGACCAAAATGCAAAACGTCCCAAGAAATCCTCCAAACAACGCATGACGCATTAAAAGCTGGCGCTTCAGGACTCTCCTTTGGACGAAACGTGTTCCAACATGAGCACCCAACATTGATGGTCAAAGCTCTTTGTGCAATAGTTCACAATGGCGTTAACGTAGAGCAAGCGCTTAAAATTCTCGGTGAACATAGTTGAAGGAACTTTGGATAGAACCTTCTGAGAACAAAAAAGAATCCTTAAGCTCGCTTGTTAATCAATACTGCGACGTAATCGTTGAAGGAGACAAAGCCAGTTTTGTGGCAAACAAAATAACTGTTAATGTCATCTCTCCCAAAAAAGGAGCCAAGCTCGAAAAAACTAATGTTCAGAAGAAGATTTTACGGATTTGTATCAGTGATAAAGAAACTGAAGACCAAATCGTTGACGCAGCAGGACTCGGAGCAAGCTATTTAATCATAAGTTGTGCTAATTGGCGGGTTATTCCGTTAGAAAACCTAATCGCCCGTATAAAGGGCAAAAGTAAACTAATCGCCGAAGTAACAAATGCTGAAGAGGCAAAGGTAGCACTTGAAACCCTGGAATTGGGAACCGATGGTGTTTTGTTAAAAACTTCTGACCCTGATGAAGTCCTCAAAGCTGTTGCCATCGTTAAGCCTGAGGCGTTACATCTTGAAATGGCCACCGCTAAAATTGTCTCTACAAAGCCAATTAGGACTGGCGCTCGAGTTTGCGTTGATACTTGCGACATGATGAAGCAGGGTGAAGGCATGCTTGTTGGTAGCCAAAGTGCAGGTTTATTCTTGGTTGAAGCAGAAGTGCATGAGAACCCGTATGTAGCATCCAGACCTTTCAGAGTGAACGCAGGATCTTTGTCCATGTACACTTTAGGTTCCCTGCAAACTACTCGTTACCTCCAAGAATTCAAAGCAGGCGACGAAGTAATAATTGTCAGCCGCGAAGGAAAAACAAGGAAGGCAAATGTGGGAAGAATAAAAATTGAAATCCGCCCACTCATTTTAGTAGAAGCGGAAGTAGACGGTAAACTGATAAAAACTATCCTCCAGAACGCCGAAACCATCCGCTTAGTCACGCCCAAAGCTTCAAAATCAGTCACTGAGCTAAAACCAAACGATGAAGTTATGGTACATATAGCTGCGAAGGGAGGCCGACACTTCGGCGTATCTGTGCCTGAAGAAACGGTGATAGAAAAGTGACAACTAGAATCTGTGTCTCGATTCTCCCAAAAAACAACGTTGAAGCGCTTAGTTTGATTGAACGGGCAGAGAATGCCAAAGCAGACTTTATTGAAATACGACTTGATTGCCTTGAAATCTCCCAGAATCTATTAGAGATTTCTAAAAGTACAAAAATCCCCTTAATCGCCACAAACAAACTCAGAAGCGAAAAAGGTTGTTTCTTGGGAACAGAAACCGAGCGTCAACAAACACTGTTAAACGCAGCCAAGAATGGTTTTGAATACGTTGATGTTGATCTGTCAAGCCCAAAACATAAAGAAACAATCGACAAACTCAAGCAGCTGGGCGCTAAACCCATCCTTTCTTACCACAAATTCGACGGTGCCTTAAGCACATCCGAAATGGGTAAGGTTCTGGAACTTGAAATCTCTAATGGAGCGGTCGTCTGCAAAATAGTAACAACTGCAAAAAAAATTGAAGACAATCTGACAGCGTTAAACTTTGTTTCTGCTATGCCAAGTAAGGTGAAGCTCATCTGTTTCTGCATGGGCGAACAAGGCAAGGTTTCGAGGCTGCTCTCACCTTTGTTTGGAGCTTTTTTCACTTTCGCTTCCCTTGATCACGGAAACGAAACTGCATCAGGACAAATGAATATTCACGAGATGAAGACAGCTTACAATCTCTTAGGAGCAAAATAGAATGGCTATTTCGGGAAAAACAACAGTATGCGGAGTAATCGGTGACCCAATAGAGCACACATTAAGCCCCATTATTCATAATGCAGCTTTTGAATCTTTGAAAATTGATTATATTTTTTTAGCATTTAAAGTACGTGCTGGCGAAGTTGAAAACGCGATGAGCGGCATACGAGCCCTGAATGTTCATGGGTTAAATGTCACTATGCCGCACAAAAATGCGGTGGTCAAATACTTAGATCAAATAGATCCGACTGCCAAAACCATAGCTTCCGTTAACACTATTTTAAACAAAGATGGACGCCTTCTGGGCTTTAATACTGACGGCGTCGGCGCATTAAATGCGCTGGAACAAAACGGCGTTAAACCGAGGGGCAAAAAGGTACTGTTGCTTGGAGCAGGCGGCGCCGCAAAAGCCATAGCGTACACTCTCTCGCAGGAAGCCGATCACCTAGTAATTTTAAATCGCACGACAAAGCAAGCATCCGATCTAGCTGACCTCTTAAAACAAAAATTCAATAAGAAAATCAATGCAGGCGTGCTTTCACCAACCGTGATTAAAGATAATCTAGTTGACGCCAATGTGCTCATTAATGCTACTTCAGTGGGAATGAAACCAAATGCCAATCAAACCCCGATTGAACCAGAATGGCTTAAACCTGACTTGGCTGTGATGGATATTGTCTACAACCCAATTGAAACAAAGCTCGCTAAGGATGCTAAAGCTTTGGGAGCTACGGTAGTGAGCGGAGTTGAAATGTTAATTTATCAAGGTGCGGCATCATTTGAAATCTGGACTGCCTGCAAGGCACCTGTTGAAGTTATGAGGAAGGCAGCGCTTAATCACTTGCTGAAGGTGTAAAATTGATGGGGAAAGCTACGGCTATAGCTCATGGTGCAGCAACAATCGTTAATGCGATTGCCCTTGGCAAAGGTGCCGCTTTCGGCGTAAACTTGTGGACTAAGGCAGAAGTAAAATTAACCAATGAGCCTCATGTTTTCAAAGCAGACATAACCTCCGATGCAAAAGAAAGCACTGCTTTAATAGAAAAAACTGTAATTCGGGTTCTCCAGCGGTTTAATTTAGATAATAGTTTTGGTGCAAAAATTAAAACATGGTCCAATATTCCCATTGCTAAAGGATTAAAAAGCAGTAGTGCAGCTGCAAACGCTGTAGCTTTAGCTGCTATTGCAGCGTTAGACAAAACGTTGCCTGATTTGGAAATTGTAAAGTTGGGCGTTGATGCGGCTTTTGATGCGAAGGTGACTGTGACAGGTGCTTTTGATGATGCGTGTGCTTCATATTTTGGCGGAGTCGTGATTACGGACAATTTCAGTCGTGAAATTGTTAAGCAGTTGCCGTTGGATGAAGATTTAATTGTATTGTTCTACGTGCCGGCCGAAAAAGCGTATACTGCTAACTCTGACGTGAACCGGTTGCAAACAGTAAAACCGCTCGTTGAAATTGCTTACAAAGAAGCTTTAGCAGGTAAGGTTTGGGATGCCTTAACTCTTAACGGTTTGATTTATTCTTCAGCTATAGGATACAGTCCTGCCGTAGCGTTGGATGCTTTGGGTGCTGGAGCAATAGCTGCGGGACTATGCGGCAAAGGACCAGCGGTAACAGCTGTTACCAATAAGGATAAGATTGATTCAGTGAGAGCTGCCTTACAAAAGTTTGGTGGCGAAGTAATCCAAGTAAACTTGAATCATGAGAAAGCCAGGGTGCTTTAACCAATGACTGATGTAACTGTTAAGCTAACTGAGAATTTAAACGGAGAAGTATGTGCTCCGCCATCAAAGTCTTACACCCAGCGAATGGTCATCGCCTCAGCTCTATCATGTGGCATCTCCAAAATAACTAACCCGCTTGTAGCAGATGATACAGAAGCAACCCTGCGAGCCATCACTGCTTTAGGTGCAACAGTTGCAACGGCCGAAGACTGTTGGACCGTTACTGGTGCAAACCCACTTACAAATGCCAAAGAGCCTATTGATTGCGGCGAATCAGGTGCAACATTGCGTTTTATGATTCCAATAGCTGCTCTAGCTCCAGACCCATCTGTCCTATTTTTTAGGGGTTCTCTCGAACGTAGACCCATTGAACCTTTACTGAAAAGTCTGTATGACCTAGGCGTTAATGTAACCACTAAAAAACGTGGTGACAAAGACGCTGTATTTGTCGACGGAGGCGGTATCCTCGGAGGACAAACGTCCATTCCTGGCGATATTAGTTCTCAGTTTGTTTCTGGATTAATGTTCGCTTGTCCATTGGCAAAGGTTGATTCGGAAATCACTCTTACCACACCATTGGAATCAGCGGATTATGTTAAAATGACAGAAGAGGTCCTTGCTAATCATGGAGTTAAGGTTCTTATTTATGACAACTTTGCTCGAATAGAGATTCCGGCTGGTCAAACGTATAAGCCCGTTGATCATAAAGTGCCTGGTGATTTCTCTTCAGCCTCTTTTCTGCTTGCTGCTGCAGCCATAACTAACTCTAAGGTGCAAATCAACAGTCTTGATTACAAGAGTGTTCAAGGTGACAAAGCGATTTTGGGCATCCTCAAGCAAATGGGCGTCGCCGGAAAAGTATGCGATGACAGTGCTGAAATTATTGGAACAGGGGAACTGCTTAAACCGTTAAATGTTGACGCGAAAAATATACCTGATTTAGTTCCTGTTTGTGCAGTGCTTGCATGTTATGCTGAAGGTACCTCCAAAATAAGTGGCGCACAAAGGCTCAAGCTCAAGGAGTCAGATCGATTAAATTCCGTTTATGTTGAACTAAAAAAGATGGGTGCAAAAATAAATGTTGACGAAAGCAGTTTAACCATCAATGGTCCCTGTATTTTGCACGGTGCAGTGATTGATCCGCACAATGACCACCGTATAGCGATGGCCTGCTCGGTTGCAGCTTTAGGCGCAAAAGGCCAAACTACAATTCGAAACGCAGGGTGCGTTAGAAAGTCTTATCCGCAGTTCTTCACTCATCTAAAACAGTTAGGAGCTGAAATTGTTGGCGGGAAATTCGATAGGTAAAGAATTTACAGTCACAAGCTTCGGCGAAAGCCACGGCAAAATCGTTGGCGTAGTTGTTGACGGTTGCCCCGCGGGATTGACGCTTTCTGAAGCTGACATTCAAGTGGAACTTGATAGGCGCATTCCAGTAGATGCGAAAATTGTTTCTGGAAGAATTGAAAAGGACGTCGCAAAAATTCTTTCAGGAGTTTTAAACGGTTTTACCACTGGGGCTCCCATCGCTTTGATGGTTGAGAATAAGGAGGTTGATTCCAGCGATTACGAGGCCATCAAGGATTTGCCCAGACCAGGGCACGCTGATTACCCTGCTCGTGTGAAATTTGGTAGCTTTAACGATTACCGAGGTGGGGGACGGTTCTCAGGCAGAGTCACAGTTGCAATCATTATGGCTGGCGCAATAGCTAAAAAACTACTGAGCACATTTGACGTTGACGTTTTAGCTTTCACTCGAGCAGTTGGCAAGGTTAAAAGTGATAAAAAGTTTAGTGCTGAGGAAATCCGCAAGAACAGGTACAAGGTGGCCACTCGGTGTCCTGACTTAGCTTGTGCGGAACGTATGGAAGATGCTATAGTTGCTGCAAGAAAGGAAGGCGACAGTGTCGGAGGAATAGTTGAGTGCTTGGTGCTAAACGTTCCAGTGGGCGTTGGTGAGCCGCTGTTTGATTCACTTGATGCTGATTTAGCAAAAGCATTGTTTAATGTTCCTGCTGTAAAAGGTGTAGAATTCGGCTTAGGATTTACGGTTGCAGAGTTGAAGGGTTCCGAAAGTAACGATCCCTACATTATGCAGAACGGAAAAGTAGCGATGGCGACGGATAATATGGGTGGTATCTTGGGCGGTCTATCTGATGGTATGCCGATAATGATGCGAGTGGCAATTAAACCGACACCTTCTGTCGGAAAACAACAAAAAACCGTTGACTTGTCGACAATGGAAGATGATAGTCTAAGCATCAAGGGTAGGCATGACCCTTGCGTAGTTCCAAAAGCCGTGCCTGCCGTGGAATCTGCTGTCGCCATAACCTTAGCTGATCACATGATTCGCGCTGGTTTTATACCGAAAGTTTTGGAGAGGCAGAAATAATAATGGATGACCTCGAACAGCTACGGAAAAAAGTTGACGAAGTTGACGAACAAATCATAACTGCCCTATGCGAAAGAGCGAAAACATGCAAGGCTATTGGCTTATTAAAGAAAAAGAACGGTATGCCCGTAAGGGACATTACGCGAGAAAACGAAGTTTACAAGCGTGTCAAGCAGAAAGCTGTTGAATTTCATCTTGATCCCGTGCAAATTGAAGCAGTTTACCGCGAAATAGTTAATATGTGCAGTGCTGTTCAAAAGTAGAAAAAGCCTCTCAACGGAGTTAACAATAATGCTCTACGAGATAAATGAGAAAGCCATTAGACTCGAAAACGAAGGAAAAAAGATAATACGCTTAAATCTAGGTGACCCTGACTTAGCTACACCTAACGAGATAATTGAAGCTGCTTATACGTCAATGAAGGCGGGCAAAACAAAATATTCCTCTGCTTATGGTGAGAGCAAACTTCGACAAAAGCTTGCTGAGCTTCATGGGGTTAAAGCTGAAAATGTTGTCATTACGCCTGGCTCAAAATGGGGCGTTTTTGCCACTATGTATCTAATGATGAGGGGGGGAGGAAATGTTATAATTCCTACGCCTTATTGGACAGCTTACGATTTAATCGCTAAAAGCCTCGGCGCCCAAACTAAACTGTTGCGGACAGAGATGGAAGACGGCTGGAAAGTCGATTTGGATAAGCTTGAAAGCCTCATTGACAAGGACACCCGCATGATAATACTCAATAATCCAAATAATCCGACAAGCAAAGTTATGGATTCTGAAACTCTTGACGACATAGTGGAAATAGCCAATAAGAAAGGCGTTCCCATCCTCTCAGATGAAGTGTACGGAACAATTAGTTTCGTTAAAACAAAAAGCATCCTTGAATATGATGGCGACCACAACCATATTCTCACTACTGGATTCTCCAAAACATTTAGCATGACGGGCTGGCGAATCGGCTACATTATAGCCAACAAACGGCTCATCGATAACATAACTAAACTTAACCAAATTACAATTAATAATGTGCCTGTGTTCATACAGGAAGCCGCGTTAAAAGGGCTCGAACTGCAAAAACAGCTTGCTTCAAAAATAAAAGAAGAATACCAAGAACGAGCAAAAATTGCAAGCCAAACCCTGTCCAAAGCAGGATTCCTGTTTACAAAGCCTGAAGCGCCCTTCTACGTTTTTCCCAAGCGATCTGGTTTAGATTCGGAAAAGTTTACTTTGGAATTGCTGGATAAAGGTGTAGCTGTAGCTCCGGGAACTGCATTTGGCGATTATAGAGAACACTTCAGAATCTCTTTAACTGCCCCACGAGAGCAAATTAAAGTCGCGTTAGAAAAAATCAGTGAGGCTGTTGGATGAAAATTGCCGTAATCGGCGCTGGAAAAATGGGTGTTTGGTTCGCAAAATTTTTTAATTCAAAAGGTTATTCTGTAATACTGGCAGACCGCAAAGAAGAAAAAATAGTTAGTTTGGCGAAAGAGCTTTCTGTAGATTTAACAACTGATTTCAAGGAAGCAGTTAGCTGCGCTGACCAAGTTCTAATCTGTGTTTCAATCAATGCTCTGGAAGGCGTCGTCAAAATTATTAGCCCTGTACTTCGTGAAGGACAGGTTGTTATGGATATTTGTTCAATTAAAGAAAAACCTGTTAACGTAATGCACCAGTATATCAAGGACGCGTTAGTTTTGGGTACTCACCCCGTTTTTGGTCCAGGCAGCAACGGCGTTAAACATAAAGCCTACATTCTTACGCCAACAAACCCTGACGAAGAAAGGTTCGCTGAAGAATTCAAAAAATGGTTAGAACAAGAAGAAGCCCACGTATTTGTCATGTCTCCAAAAAAGCATGATGAGTTGATGTCAGTAGTTCTTGGATTACCGCATTTTATAGGTTTTATCGCTTGCGAAACGCTTCTGGAACAGAAGAATTTGACTGAAACAAAAAAAGTTGCCGGTACCACTTATCGAATGCTTTTCACGTTAGCCGAAGCAACTGCACTGGAAACACCCGATCTCTACGCAAGCCTACAAACTAATCTGCCTGAGCTGGGACAAATTGAGGATCAGTTTATGTCTAAAGCTCAGGAATGGCTTGATCTGATCAAAAGTAAAGATGCTGATGCAATTATCAAGCGGATGGAACAGATAAAGAAAAAGTTAATGGAAACAGACAGCGACTTCGCGAGCTCATACGAGGTTATGTATAAGATGCTGGAATCCACAGAAAAATAATGGGAAAATGATCTAACAGAAAACCTAAAGTAATAATACTTGTTAAAAATTAATTGGGTCGATTTTGTGGAATGGAAAAAAGCTCCTGTGGAGCTTGTAGGATTCTTAATGGAAAAAATGAAAGGTATGAATTGTGATTACCGGAAAATGTTTGGGTACCCAGCGTATTTTATTAAAGGTAAAATGTTTGTGGGAGTTCACGGCGACAAATTGTGGTTAAGATTATCTGATGCTGACATCGCTGAAATAACAAAGGATTGTAAGGATGTTGTTGCTTTTGAGCCCATGCCTGGAAGACCAATAAAAGGATATGTTGTTCTTCCCAAAACCGTTTATTCCAGCGATAAAGTTTTTGCAGAATATTTGAAGAATTCAATGCAGTATGCTTCTTCGTTACCGCCCAAACACAAGAAATGAACTTAATTAGCCAACTAAAGTTTTAGACGGCTTTAGGGTAAGAACCCAATATTTTAACGAATATTGCGTATTTTTCCAGTGCGTTTAGGGCTTCGGCACATTTAGGTTCTGTTCGATGTCCTTCAAAATCTAGATAAAAATTGTATTCCCAGGCTGTTCTCTTTGTTGGTCTGGATTCGATTTTTGTTAGGTTAATATTTCGTTTAGCAAATTCTCCCAGTGCATGGTACAGTGAGCCTGGCTCATGTTTTGCCGAGAAGATTATGCTGGTTTTGTCTTTGCCCGTTGATGCTGAATCCTCAAGTGATAGGACAAAGAAACGTGTGTAGTTTTCTGGATTGTCAGCGATGTCTTTGGCGAGGATGTACATGCCGTAGATATTGGCTGCTCTTTCGCTCGCAATCGCTGCGGCGTTCTTTAAGCCTTTTTCTTTAATCATTTTGACGCTGCCAGCTGTGTCATATGCCGGCATGAGTTCGCGTCCAAAATCCTCAAGAAAACTTCGGCATTGCGCAAGCGCCTGAGGATGAGAATAAACTACTTTGATAGCTTCCACGGCGGCACCTGGGTTTGTAATGAGGCAATGCTCAATTTTCACTATGACTTCGCCGCACACCTTCAAATCGTATTTCAGAAAAAGATCATAGTTCTGATTTATACTTCCCTCTAAGCTATTCTCAACAGGGACAACGCCGAACATGGTTTCTTGCGTGCATACGCTATCGAAAACGTCTTGGAAGTCTTTGCAGGGTTTAACCTCTGTGTCGGCTCCAAAGAATTGGAAGACTGCGCTCTCGCTGTAAGCGCCTCGTTCGCCTTGGAAGGCTACTTTCACTTTTTGTTTCCCTGCTTACGATTCTTTATCAAGAGCTTATTTATACCATTTATCATTGCTTCAACGCTAGCCATGACGATGTCTTCTCTGGCAGCTCGTGCAGAAACAACATTGCCTTTTTCGTCTGCTACTTTTATGACAACTTCTGCTACTGCGTTAGAGCCGCCTGTGATTGCTTCAAGACGATATTCGCTAAGCCGTATATTTTCCAAATTGTTAGTTAGTTTTTGGATGGCTTTTAGGACAGCGTCAACAGGGCCTACACCTGTTTCTGCAGCAATGTACTCTTTTCCATCCAAAGTTAACCTGACTGATGCCGTCGGAATTACTTTGATGCCTGTTACAACTGCTAAGTCGCATAAGTCAACGATTTTTTCTTCCCCTATAACTTGACCCATAACTGCAGAGGTCAACGCCAGCAAATCGGCATCCGTCACCATCTTGCCCTTGTCACCTAGATCTTTGACCCGTTGGACAATTTCTTTAAGTTGCGCTTCAGTTGGGTAGATGTCAATTTCTTCTAGTTCAGCTTTTACGCCGCTTGTACCCGCCAGCTTTCCAGCCACCAGTTTTCTTGTTCGCCCGACTAACTCAGGATCTATGGGTTCGAAAGTTAATGGTTTCTCTGTTACCCCGCGAGTGTGGATTCCTGATTCATGTGCGAAAGCGTTTTCGCCTACAATTGCCTTGTTAGCTTGCACAGCGATACCAGTTAACGATGAAACCAATCTGGAAGTGCTGTATAATAACCGCGTATTTATGCCGGTTTTGTACTTGTAAATTAAATGTAGCGCCATCACAACTTCTTCTAAAGAAGCGTTTCCAGCTCGTTCACCTAACCCGTTAACGGCAACATGGACTTGAGCAGCGCCCGCTTCAACAGCAGCTAAAGAGTTTGCGACTGCCAACCCAAAATCGTCATGGCAATGTGTACTTATGGGAACCTTAACTACTGTCTTTAGTTCCTCTATAAGTTGGACGGTTGTTTTTGGCGTCATTATGCCTACTGTGTCAGGTACGTTTAGGCTGTCCATGCCTGCCTTCTCTGCGACTTGGCAGACTTGTTTTAGAAAGTGTATTTCTGATCGTGTTGCATCCATCGGTGAAAACTCGCATTTTATCCCGTGTTTTTTAACATGCTCAATCGATTCAACAGTTGCAGATAACACTTGTTCAGGTGTTAGGTTTACTGCATACTTCATTTGGACAGCAGAAGTTGGAATGAAAACGTGAATTAAGTCAACGCCGCAGTCAATTGCGGCATCAATATCACCTTTTGTTGCTCGGGATAGAGCGCAGATTTCAGAGGTTAAGCCTGCTTTGGCGATGTCTCTGACGACTTTTTTTTCACCCTCAGAAGAACTCGGAAATCCAGCTTCAATAGTGTCAACGCCTAACTTGTTTAGTTGATGTGCAATCTCAATCTTATCGCCTGAAGTTAAAGAAACTCCCGGGGTTTGTTCCCCATCTCTTAGTGTGGTGTCAAAAATTCGGATGCGTTTTGAGGTTTTATTCGTCATTTTTTCAACCAGTTTTCACCGTTAAGGCTGCAGCAATGGCTTCTGCCATTCCCACAGTCGTGGTGGTGCCTCCACAGTCTGGAACAGATTGATGATTGCGTAACGCGTATACCACTCCATTCTCTATAGCTGCGCCTGCTTGTAAACATTTTTTGTCATTATATTTTTCTCCTAGCCATTCCAGCATCATCTTTGCAGCTAGTATCATAGAAATTGGGTTTGCAGTATGTTTTCCAGCTCGATTTGGTGCTGAGCCATGAATGGGTTCGAAGAGTCCAAAGTTTTCACCGATGTTTGCGCCTGGAGCCATGCCTAACCCGCCTATTTGTTGGGCTGCTTCGTCGGATAATATGTCGCCGAACATGTTACAAGTGCAGAACACATCGAATACTTGCGGTTCTTTTATTAGTCGCATAGATGCTGCGTCTACGTATAACTCGTTAAAGGCAATGTCTGGATACTGTTTTGCGGTTTCACGGCATACGCTGGCGAATAATCCGTCGGTTACTCGCATTACGTTGGCTTTGTGTATAGCTGTTACTTTCTTTTTGCCATTACGTAAACGTGCAATCTCAAAAGCTTTCTTGGCTATGCGTTCACAATTTTTGCGTGTGATAACTCTCATGCATACTGTGGTATCTTCGCCTATCTTGAATTCTAAGCCTTTGTAAACGTCCTCAGTGTTTTCTCTAACAAACATCATATCGATGTCTGGGTGAGCAACAGGAACGTTAGGGTAAGCCTTCAGCGGACGCAAATTAGCGTACAAATCAAACATTACTCTAAGTTTAACTATGACATCCGCTGCGCTTTCGCCAACGGGTCCCTTTAGGCATGCGTGTGATTCTTTAATTTTTTGTACTGTGTCTTCGGGTAATGCGGCGCCTCTTTTGGCTAAAGTTTCGTCACCTGCTTCAGCTTCAATCATTTTTAGTTTTAATCCGAATTTTTTCTGTGCTGAGTCTAAGACTTTTAGGGTGGCTTCAGTTAATTCTGGTCCGATGCCGTCGCCTCGGATTAGAGATATTTTGTATTCGGTCATTTTTTGTTTATTCTCCTTCGTAAGTTTTCGATTAATCCGCCATCGACTAATATTTCAATTATGAATGGTGGTAATTTTTCTACTTGGAATTTTTTGCCTTTTGAAATGTTTTCTATCTTGCCGGCTTCAAAGTCTACGGTTAGTTTATCGCCTGTTTCAACTGCTTTTGATATGCCTTTGCACTCGATTACTGGTAATCCAATGTTTATGGCGTTTCGGAAAAAAATTCGTGCGAATGATTCGGCTAATACGCATTTTACGCCCGCGTACTTTAGTGCTAAGGGAGCTTGTTCTCGGCTTGAGCCGCATCCAAAGTTTTTGCCTCCAACTAAGATAATGCCTTTTTTGGCTTTTTCCGGAAACGTGGGGTCTAAGCTTTCTAATGCATGTTTTGCTAACTCGTTAGGGTCAACTAGTGTTAGGTATTTTCCAGGCAGAATAACATCTGTGTCAACGTTGTTTCCGAATTTTATGGCTGACCCTTTGATTTTCATGTTCATGCTTTTGTCTCCAGTTTTCTTGGGTCAGTGATTTTTCCTGTGACTGCTGAAGCGGCTACTGTTGATGGAGAAGCCAAGTATACACTGGCTTGGGTGCTGCCCATTCTTCCGATAAAGTTCCTGTTTGAAGTGCTTACGCATACTTCGCCTGCTGCCAATAGTCCTATGTGGCCGCCTAAGCATGGACCGCATGCTGAACCGCAAACTATTGTGCCTGCATCGTTGAAGATTTCGATTAGGCCTTCGCTTAATGCTTGTTTGTAAACTTCTTGCGAAGCGGGAATCACCAGTGCTCTGACGCCGTCTTTTACTTTTTTGCCCTTTAGGATTTGAGCAGCTAAACGTAAATCTTCAATTCTGCCGTTAGTGCATGAACCGATGAACGCCTGCTCGATTGGAATGTTGCCTACTTCTGAAACTGGCTTAACGTTGTCAACTGATGATGGGCAAGCAATCTGTGGCTCCATCTTTGAAACATCAAATTCGACTGTTCGTGCGTAATGTGCGTCTTTATCGCTTTTCAATGAGTCAAAATTAGGTAATGCTTTTACTCTGTCTTGTAGGAACTGCCGTGTTGTTTCATCTGGTTCGATGATGCCGTTTTTAGCACCCATTTCGACTGCCATGTTGCATAGAGTCATTCTTCCGGCAACACTCATACTCTTTATTGTTGGTCCAGTGAATTCTGCGCTTTCATATATAGCGCCCTCAACGCTCATTTGCCCAATAATTGATAATATTAAGTCTTTTGGCGTAACGAATCTTTGAAATTGTCCAGTTACCTTTATTTTGATTGCTTCGGGGACTTTCAGCCATATTTTTCCTGTTGCCATAACGGCTGCTGCTTCTGTTGAGCCTATTCCTGTGGCGAAAGCGCCGAAGGCTCCGTAGGTGCATGTGTGTGAGTCAGCGCCTACGATTACTGTTCCTGGAACTACATGTCCTTTTTCAGGCATGACTTGGTGACAGATTCCGCCTCTGCCAATGTCGTAGATTTGTATTTTTTGTTCTTTTGCGAATTGACGCATAGTTTTGTGTAGTTCTGCCGCTTTAACGGATTCAGCTGGCACTTGGTGGTCTAGTATCACCACTGCTTTTTGGTTATCCCAAACTTTTTGTAAGCCTATTTTTTTGAAGGCTTCAACGGCTAAAGGTCCGGTTAAATCGTGCACCATTACCATGTCGACATTTGCATCGACTATTTCGCCTGGGTGCACAACATCTTTTCCTGAAGCTTTAGCTAATATTTTTTCTGTAATGTTCATTGTTGTTCTCTCTTTACAATAATCGATTATTTTGAGTAGTCTTCTGTAAGCGTTTCTCATTTTTGAGAAACCAAGAGTTAAGCGTTTCCGTTGAAGGAAACGATTTACTCGTCTATTCTTACCGTTTTTGCTCCTCTTGCCAATGCTGTTATGCCTGTTCTTGCCAACTCAATGACACCGTTTGTTTTCATCAGGTTTAAGAACGCATCTAATTTGTCTGGTGTTCCTGTGATTTCAACTGTTAAGCTATCAATTGAAACGTCTATGATTCGTCCTCTGAAGACTTCTACGCAGTTTATGATGTCTGAGCGTTCTTTCGGCGTTGGAACGTTTACTTTTATCAAAGCTAGCTCTCGCATTACGAAGTGGCCTGGCTCTAGCTCCTCCACTTTGAGGACATCGATGAGTTTTGCCAGTTGCTTGACGACTTGTTCAAGTGTTTTTTCGTCTCCGTTGACTGTGATTGTCATGCGAGCTATTTCGCTCTGTTCGCTTGGACCGACTGTGATGCTTTCAATGTTAAAGTTTCTGCGGCGGAATAGGTTTGATACTCCGTGAAGGACACCTGGCTTGTTTTCGACGAGCACTGAGATTACTTTTGTTTTTCCAGCCTCCATTAGTAGTCACCTCTCTGTTGTGGTAAACCGCAGCCAGGAGGCACAAACGGGACCACGTCCTGTTCTGAGCCAATAGGCACATCGATTACCGTTGTAACTTCACTGTTTAGTGCAGTCTTAACCGCTTTTTGGAACTCTTCAATTGATCTCGCCCTCAACCCTTGTGCACCATATGCCTCTGCCAGCTTTACGAAGTCTGGGGTTTTTCCTAAGTTAACTGCCATGTAACGGCGATTGTATAGGGTTCTCTGCCACTGGGCAACCATGCCTAACACTGAATTATTGAGCACTATGACTATGACAGGGATTTTTTCAGCAACAGAGCACGCAAGTTCTTGCTCAGTCATTATAAAACTGCCGTCACCAGCTATGTCCACAACTGCTCTATCTGGACAAGCGACTTTCGCACCTATCGCCGCTGGAAAACCAAAGCCCATCGTTCCAAGACCGCCTGAACTAATGAAGGTTCTCGGCTTCAACGCTTGGAAGTATAATGCCGACCACATCTGGTTTTGGCCGACCTCAGTAGTGACTATGGTGTTTTCTGGTAGCAGTTTCCTGAGTTCCATCAATAACGCTTTTGGCACTAATTCTTTGGGTCTGTCTTTTAGTAGTGGACTTAACTGCTCTTTGGCTTCTTTAACACGCTTTGACCATGCACTAACTTTCATTTTAGGAAGCTTCTTTGTCACCGCATCATGCAACAGCTTTAATGATACTTTTGCATCACCAACGATGGGAACATCAACTTCAATATTCTTGCCGATTTCTGCAGCATCAATATCTATGTGAATCTTTTTAGCGTTAGGGGCAAATGTGTCCAAGTTAGCTGTTGCTCGGTCAGAAAATCTCGTTCCGATAGCTAATAGAACATCAGCTTCACCTAGTAATCTATTTGCAGCTGGGTTTCCATGCATCCCTATGCTTCCCAGTGATAAGGGGTGGCCTTCAGGAAAAGCGCCTTTGCCCATGAATGTTGTCGCAACCGGTGCCATCATTAAATCTGACATTTGCATTAGTTCGTCTGAAGCGTTTGCGCTTATGACTCCGCCACCTGCAAGAATGAATGGGTATTCGGAATTTGCAAGTAGGTTAGCGGCTTCGCTGATTTTAGTTAAATCTGGCTGCAATGCCGGTTTGTAGCCCCGCGCTTCAATTTTATTTATGTTCACGACAACATCAGCAACGTCGGATTGCACGTTTTTTGGTAAGTCGATTAGGACTGGTCCAGGTCGGCCTGTGGAGGCTATGTAGAATGCGGCGTTAACCATTGGTTGGATTTCAGCGATTGTTCGTGGCTGGTAATTATGCTTTGTAATTGGCGTGGTGATGCCGATGATGTCTGCTTCTTGGAAGGCGTCTCTGCCGATCATGTATGAAGAGTTAACGTTTGTCGAGGGAACCTGCCCTGTTATTGCTATCATTGGTGATGAATCCATGTAGGCATTTGCTATTCCAGTGACTAAGTTAGTGGCTCCGGGTCCTGAGGTTGCCATACAGACTCCTACTCGCCCGCTTGCTCGTGCATAGCCTTCGGCGGCGTGTGCTGCCCCTTGCTCGTGTCTTGCAAGTATGTGTCTAATTTTCTCGTTACCACAAAGTGCATCGTAGACTGGCAATATGGCTCCGCCTAAGATGCCAAATATCACATCTACGTTTTGTTGTTCAAGGGATTCTAAGAGTGCTTTTGCACCAGACATTTTTGTCATTTCATTGGTCTCCTTTTTATGAAATTATCTATACCGTCGTCTCGAAAAGAACGATTGGAAAATTTAATATCAAATATTTCAGAGGGGTCCCTGGATGAATCAACGAATAAGTACCCGACGATTCCAGCTATTGAGGTGAAGATCCCTCATCTTAATTCCTCTTGAAATACAGTTCTTAAAAGAACATAACTGTACAAATAAAAAGTTTACGGTTTTGTAAATAATTCGATACACAAAATAAACATGTAAGTTCATTTTTTCACAAAAAACTGAGAAGACGTTGGTGCCAGATTATTAGTAGCGTGATAAAACCCTTATTACCCAGAATTTCCTTTTTTTAAAGCGTGAAAAATTATGTGCGAATTCAATGTAATCTTTAACGGAAAAATAGAGTTCAAAGATGTCATTTATGCTAAAGTTGAAGGCGAAACTGTAATAGTTAAGAATATTTTGGGTGAGGCTAAAGAATTCAAAAACTGTAAGATCATTGAAGTTGATGTTAATTCTGCAAGGCTTGTTCTGTCTGCTTTGTAATTTTAAAACCCAATTATTCGTAAAGTAAATCAAGTTCTTTTTTGTTATATTTTTTGTTAAATGGGATTTTATTCTTCTTTCGAAATTTTACAATGAGTAAATCCTGAGAAAGACCTAATTAATAATGAGGAATTTGCGTGTCTGATACAGTATTGGGAAAACGCGTATGATAGCGGCGAGTACAAGCATTGGGAGTTCAGTTACCCGTCTCCCGAACTTGTTGCTCTTGTAGCTGCCGGACTGCTGAGGAGAAATGCCACAGTTGTTGATGTTGGGTGCGGCGGAGGAATTGATGATGTATTCATGGCTCGATGTGGATTTAGAGTAATTGGCGTTGATATCAGCACTACTGCTCTAAGAATTGCTGAAAAAAGAGCGAAAGAAGCACATGTTGAAGTTGATTGGTACCGAGGGGACGTTCTGGAGCTGCCTATAAGGAGGAGGTTATCGATTTTGTGATCGACCGAGGGGTATTCCATCTTGTTGAAGACGGTGATCGACCAACTTATGCGTCTGAGATTTTTCGTGTTTTGAAAAACAGGGGCGAGCTCTAATGAGAGGCTCCAGCGGAAAGTCCCCTCATGACCAATTTAATCCTGTAACTGAAGAAGCTATCGATAGATATTTTTTAGCTTCAAAATTCAAGAGAGGGTCAGTGTTGCCAATTCCGCTCTTTTCAGTGGAAGGTCTAATAGATGGCCGAATTGTGGCGCTTAGGAAAATTGGGTAGCCCATTTTCAATCCATATCTGGAAAGCTCGACAGTCACGGTTGCAACGAGAATTTATTTCGTTTTCTTTATTGTATGTTGGTTTTTGGCAAAAAAATATGGAAAAATCAGCGAGGGCACTGAGCAGTCAAGGTACATCGTAGTTTGAAAAAGCGGTGTTGAATTGATTATTCTTGTTGTTTTTTTGGATTTATATATTTTAAAATCAATACTTTAATGTTGCCAGCCAGTTGGCAGGAAGCAACATGAGCAACAGACAAAAGTTTGAGCAAGATTTGACGGTTCTAATGTCGAGGTTAACGAAGGATTCGGAAATCCAAGTTGAAAACAAACTTATTGTGCTAAAAGATTGGTTGTTGGAGTTGCAAAGAGAAAATGTTGTAAAAATCAACCATTCCGTAATGGAACTTGTATGCGCTAAATATCTTATTCAAAAAAATTACAACGTTCAACTTGAATACCGGTTAAGTGAACTGTTAACTTGTGATTTATTTGCTGTAAAAGGCTTAGGTAACCTCATTGTTGAAGTAGAAACAGGTTTTATTCCTCCTGAAAATGCTTTGGCACCGTTAACTTACACTTCTGCGAGATTGGCAAGCAAAATTATTAGGTATAGCAGTTTCGCCGGAAAATTTGCGTTAGGAGTGCCGCCGCATTATATTTTGCCTTTTCCTCAGGCGTTGGCTAAACCTCCTAGAAACCGTGCTGATTGGGAAATAATGCAGGTAAAAAAGTTGTGCGATGCCTATTACCAGAAACCTCCAGTTACGCTTGAGGAAATACGAAATGCACGTATACATGACATCTACATTATCGATGTAGACCATGCAACCGTCCAAGAAATTGATCCCGAAAGTTACCAAAAAAGAGCGCTGAAAAGAGGCATCGTTTACGATTATTTGCCACGTGAACTTAAGGAGCAATAATTTTTAGATGTCATTTTACGTTTACATGTTGTTATGCTGTGACGGAAGCTATTACACTGGTTACACCAAGGATTTGGTTGAAAGAATGAAACAGCATGAAAAGGGTAAAGGGGCACGATACACTAAATCGCACAAGCCAGAAAGGCTGGCTTATGTGGAACTTTTTGATTCAAGAAGTAAAGCCATTAAACGAGAGAGGCAAATAAAGAAGCTAAGCCGTCAGCAAAAACTTGAATTGATAATTTCGCAGAATAAGACATAATTTTTTTGGAAAGTTTCATTAAAAACTTGTGTCAATATACATTTTGGTATGCTATGCCCAAAAAGAAACCTTCATGGCGGGAAAAATTAAACAGTAGCATAGACCTCCCGAAAGTTGAGGAAATTATGGGCGAATGACAAAAAAATGGGTGCAGGTAACTTAGTAATTCCGGCGCCTATAGAAGTAGATCAGTTGATGAAGAAAGTGCCGAAAGGCAAACTTGTAAAAATTAACGAAATTCGCTTAGCCCTAGCAAATAATCACCATGCTGCAACTGATTGTCCATTAACCACAGGCATTTTCGCTTGGATCTCAGCCAACGCCTTTGAAGAGCAAAAACAGCAGGGGTTAAGTGACATTACTCCTTATTGGCGTACGCTTAAGTCAGGGGGCTTGTTAAATGAGAGTATCCTGGAGGATTGGAAGCGCAGAAACTGTTTTTAGAGCAAGAAGGTCATGTGGTAATCCAAAAGGGCAAAAAATGGTTTGTTAAAGATTATCTTAAGGCAATCGTTTCGTTAGATCAATAATGTTAGTACTGCTCCTGTAATAACTGGCACGAGCACATTATCATTGATTGGCAATGGAAGAACTTCGACCGTCATAGCAATGGCTGCTCCAACTAGAGCGATCGGCGGGGACACAAAAAAGGTGCCGGCTAAAAACGCTAACAAGAATCCTGCTAGGGAGCCTTCCCAAGTTTTCCCCTTATTGAATGGTAATGAAGTCGAAATTAGTCCTCCGAAAAGTGAAGCGGTGGCATCACCTAAACAGAACATGGCTATTGCTGCGTAACTTGCAGGATGAGGAAATATCAGTAAAGTGAACAGTATACCAAAGGCAAAGTATAATGGTGCTGCCGCGAAACCGTGCAATTCTGATTGATTTGCTGCATGGCGCGTAATTGCAGAAATGATCCTTAATTCTTTTCCTTCTAGACGCCAAAGTTCAGATATTGAATATACAATTGCGATTGTGACAATTATTGCGCCAACTGCTGGGACTCCAATTAAGCTGGCGATCACTGGCATAAAAAAACCAGAGGCATGAATGTCTTCTCTTACAAAATCATTAGTTGAGGGAAAAGAGCGCTTGTGTTGTTTTCCGTCAATTATGGGTAAGATTCCTGAAAGTTTACCGTTTACAACTCTGTCTGCTTTAACTCGTATGATAAAATCAGGGTTAAAACCGATTTTCAAGACTCCAGGAAGAAAGATACAACGGTTGTTTCTGTCGTCAGCGACAATTACGCAATCGCTAAGCTTTAAGCCTTCAGATGTTAAAATTTGGCATAGAATTTTTAGTTTCCCGTTGGGTTCAATTGCGTCGCCCGAGATTTCGCCAGTGAGTTTGCCTTCTTTGGTCTCAACTTCAATGCCAAAAGCGTAGTCTGCACATAAAGTATCGGCTAATTTTTTAACAATAATAGTTGGTAAGCCAGAGCTTATCAAGGCGATTTTACAGTTTCGGGCTTTGATTTGTGAAAAAATACTTTGTAGAAAGGGGGTTGAAGGGATTTTTGCGAAAATTAGCATGAGGGTTTCAAGTTCAGATCCTTTTAGTTCTTTGAAGATGTGTTTTAGGGCTGACTGCAGTCTTAAAATGCCTGCTTCATAGAGAAAACCAAAACAAAGTAGTCTAAATAGCTTAACGAAGCCTAAGTTTTTTCCCACTTCGAAAATGAAGCGGTTTTTAGGAATAAGGACACCTTCGACATCGAAAACTACAACCTTTGTTTTCTCTATAGTACCCATTTGTTTAGCAGCTCTCAAAATACGACATTTTGCTTAAATTGAAAATGGTAACTTGCTAAAGATAAATTTTGTTTGTCCATAAACCAGCTTAATACACAATTGAGATTAAATAGTTTTATAGCGCAAAGGGGGAATAGTGTTTGAGCCGTATGACAGATGATACGTTCCCTTGGATGCTGACTTTCACCAGTGCTAAAAACTGGCTTAACACAATACGATCTGAGAGAACTAAAGAAGTTTATGTTTTGCGTTTTAAGCAGTATTGTGACGCAGTCGGGAAGAATCCAGATGAGTTAATCGCTTTCAAGATTGAAGGGCTAAAAAACGTAGCCTCTGAAAAAGAGTTCCAAGCAGAATCACTTTTGAATGATTATTTGTACAATAACAATTTGAATTCAAATCTTCAGAACGCTGTGCTTTTCTCGGTAAAGAGCTTCTATAAGGCTAACTGGCGTGAACTCAACTCAAATGTAGGCTCAAACACCTGAGCCGAAGAAGCGAACACCAAAAATGCAAGATATTATTGAACTTGAAGAAGCTATGACTTACCTTAGAGACAATGCTATTTTATGGTTTTTGGAAAGTGCGCCATTTAGAAAAGCAACTTTAACAAAGTTGCTCTGGCGTGACTTGAAATCAACTGAGACTTTGCTTAAGCAAGTGCGTGAAGCGTCAAAAGGGCAAGTTAGTAGAACTCCAGAAGAAGATAAAGAAATTGCTGAGAAAGTTCCTTACTATTTGGTGATTGAAAGCGCACGCCTAAAAGGTGGAGGTAAAGGCAGATACAAAGGCGTCAAGCAAATTGGTTTCATACACGCCTTCGCCGCTAAGAAGCTTGAAACTTACAAACAAGAACTCAAAGAACACAAGCTAACGACAAGTGATGACTCACACATTTTTGTCACGTATGCTCGAGGAAAAGGAAGCAAGATGGAATTTGTGGACTTTTTGATTGTATATTTCTTCTACTTGCTGTAGTCTTTTGTAATCCTCTTCAAGAGTTTCTTCTGTAACTGGCTTAACATCATTTTGCGTCATGATTTTACTCTGTATAATCTATTGCTTGCAGTTTTAAGCATTTTCTTGTTGAATTGGTTTTTAAGCACTCAAGCTTTTTCATTGCCAGTCATGGTTGACCTAACTCGCCCTTGCGATGCTTGCGGAAACAGGATTGGTGGAGCAAACTACTGTTGCCCTAAATGCCAGATTCACATTTGCCACTTATGCGCGATAAAGTTGATGAATATTAAAAGCAAATATCCAATAGAATGTCCTATGTGTGGCGAAAAGTTCTCATAAGATAAGTCTTAAATCTCATATTGTGAGTAATCAACCTATGAAAAGCTCGAATAATGTTTTAGGTCAAAAGTGTTCTTATTGTGGTAGCACTCGTCTTGAAGAAGATGAAGATATGGTTAAGTGTCTTGATTGTGGCATGGGGTTGTATAAGGAAGGTAAGATTAAGAGGTATTCTAAATAAATTGCTTAAGTGATGATATTTCTTTTTTTTAAGCCAACATAGCTCCTGCCTGTAGTACGTTTTTTGTTAAGTAAAAAGTCTTAAATCTAAATAACTTAGAAATAACGCTTTAAGTCTAATAGAACTCCGTATCTCCGCTGAAAAGTCGTTTCAATCGATAGGAAGACTTAAAGAAAACAAGCCAACAATAGCCATACAGAACTGAAGAACTTGGAAAAGCACAGCGATGACTTATTTACTTTTACCCTTTTTGGTTTTGGTGAAAATATATGAAAGATTTTAAGTGTCCACTATGTCGTGGACCAACTGAAAAGGTTTGGGAAAATGCAACTAAAACAAGATACGGAATGAAATGTAGGGGCGGTCACAAAAGCACCAGTAACAAAGCAGGTGGTTCACAAGAATACCCCGTGTTTCTTGTTTCAAGTGAAGAACTGGAATAGTTAGAGTTACAGTATAAATGACTGGGATAAAGAGCTAAATTTACAATCGAAGAGTTCTTGAGTGTAAGGCTTCATAGAGTTGAGTGGTGACACTCGAATGAAAAAGATTATCCTTGTTGCAGGGCAAACTAAAGATAAATAATGCTGTTTTAGCAAATATTTTAGCGTTAAATCTCCATACGAGTTAACTATTTATTGATTGAAACCGAGTTGAATGTTAGGCAACGTTATTATGTGCAGTATTGCTGAACC
>Ga0182021_10000829_pt1 | contig 34673 bp, 35 predicted proteins | sample 612E3MmetaG_FD_120493 | JGI IMG/M metagenome (GOLD analysis project Ga0182021, IMG submission 120493) | Permafrost microbial communities from Stordalen Mire, Sweden - 612E3M metaG (Illumina Assembly) | ecosystem: Environmental > Terrestrial > Soil > Wetlands > Permafrost | place: Sweden... | reverse complement strand
TCGAGATGACCTCGTTGGCGTTCATGTTGCTCTGGGTGCCGCTGCCGGTCTGGAACACGACCAGCGGGAAGTGCTCGTCGAGCTTCCCCTCGATCACCTCGTTGGCCGCCCGGACGATGAGGTCGGCGATGTCGGTCGGCAGTTCGCCCAGCTCCGCGTTCGCCTGTGCGGCACCCTTCTTCAAGATGCCCAACGCGCGGATGATCGCGCGACCCCACACGAACGTGTCGCGGCCGATGGGGAAGTTGTGGACGCTGCGCTCGGTCTGCGCGCCCCAGTACTTGCTGGCGTCGACCTCCAACGTGCCCATGCTGTCTGACTCTTGGCGGTACGTCGTCATGGCGGAAGTCTATTGCTCGGGCGTGCCGCTGATCAGGGGAGGGGGCATGCCGCTCACGACTCCGAACGCCACATCGCGGGAGCCGACGATGCGTCCTCGTCCCACCTACGGCACCATGGGCGTATGACTGGCATCGACACTCCTGCTGCTGCGCCCGAACAAGGGTCGCACCGAGCTCTACGACTCGCCGTGGGAGCTGCCGCGGTCGTGGTGCTCCTCCTCGGACTGTCGCAGCTGTCCCGCATCGTCGGCCCGTTCTTCCTGGCCCTCAACCTCATGATCGTGGTCTGGCCCGTACAGCGCTTCCTGTCGCGCCGCATCCCGCGCGTGCTCGCGGCGATCCTGTCCGGGATCCTCGCGGTCGTCATCATCGGGCTGCTGTTCTGGGTCATCGGATGGGCCGCGTCGCTGTTCGTCCAGGAGATCCCGCAGTACAAGGGCCAGTTCCAGACCATGTACGACCAGGTGCTGAACCTCGCCGCCCAGTTCGGCGTGACGAGCACCCAGATCATCGACCAGCTCACGTCGATCAACCCCGGCAGCGTGGTGAGCGTCGTCGGGTCGCTGGTGTTGAACGTCGGCAGTGCGGTGTCGCTGTTCGTCGTCGTCATCACTGTGCTGCTGTTCATGGTCGTCGACTCCGTCGACTTCGAGGCGCGCCTCGAACGGCTCGGGCAGCGCCACAACCCCATGCTCGTCCTCGCACTGAACTCGTTCGCGCGGGGTGTACGGAAGTACTGGGTCACCTCGACCGTCTTCGGCCTCATCGTGTCCACTCTGACGTGGGTGGGGCTGGCTGCGTACGGGATCCCGCTGGCCATCGTGTGGGCCGTGCTGGCGTTCGTGACGAACTACATCCCCAACATCGGCTTCGTCATCGGCCTCGTTCCCGCCGCGGTGATGGGCCTCCTGGCGAAGGGGCCATGGGGTGCGGTCTTCGTCATCGTGCTGTACGGGGTGCTCAACTTCGTCATCCAGGGGGTCATCCAGCCCAAGGTGGCGGGCGAGGCCGTCGGGGTCACGAGCACGGTCTCGTTCTTGTCACTGCTCATCTGGGCCGTCGTCCTCGGGCCACTGGGCGCCCTGCTCGCCCTGCCCGCGACGCTCTTCGTCAAGGCGCTCGTCGTCGATGCCGACCCGAAGGCCCGCTGGATCAATGCCCTGATCGCGTCCAACCCCAAGACGAGCTCTGAAGAACCTGTTCTCGTGAGCGACGAGGCCGCCCCCGTCGACCCGCTCGTGACTCACGAGGTCCCCACCGGCGATGCCGAGGCCCTCACCCCCGATCAGCCGAGGCGCTCCTTGGGCGACGACGAGGCGAAGGAGGAGGTCGCCGTCGACGAGGTCGTACCGCGCCACTCCGCCGATCCCGCGGACGAGGATCAGCTCGAGCCGGTGGCGATGGTCGCCGAGGAGCCGCCGGCTGAGCATGTCGCGGCGGAGATCGCGGCGGTCCAGCCACAGGCCGGTGACGTGGAGCCTGAGATCGCGGAGTCTGGGCCGCAGGCTGAGCAACGGGAGCCCGAGGACGTACCGCGGCGGGCGCGGGCCGAGGCCGACGCTCGTGCGTTCGACGACGACGCCATGTCGTCCAACGACTGGCCGGTGTTCCAGAAGAGCGCGACGCCGTACTGGACCGGCGCTGTCACCCACGAGGACTGACGGGGCGGAGCACCGGGTCGAAACCTGCGATTCTTGGCGGGATGTGATGGAGTCGGCGCGTGGTCGACGACGAGCGCTGGTGCGCGGTACTGAACGCTGACGAGGCTCTTCCCGGGAGTGCGCCGGTCGCGGACACCCACGTGTTCCTTGAACACCTTGGTCCCTGGCCGTCGTCGCCGCTGGAGGCCCTGGACCTCAACTACGCCGCGGAGCTCGGCGAGCTGGACGCGTCGATCGCGCTCGTCCGGCGCCCTGCCCCGTTTCGGGACGCCGGGACAGGGATCCCGGATCGCCCGTACGTGATCGTGTCGACCGCCGGGAGGGTGGCGGCGACTCGTACGTCCGGACTCCCCCACCCGAGCACCCTCGCCGACTCCATCGCGACGCTGGCCCGAGGAGAGCTGCCCGCCGGCTGGAAGTACGAGCCGTGGCTGATCCTGGTGTGTACGCACGCGCGTCGCGACGCCTGCTGCGCCCGTCTGGGGCGCCCTCTCATCGACGAGCTGCTCGCCATCACCGACCAGGAACGGATCTGGGAGACGACCCACCTCGGCGGCCACCGCTTCGCGCCGACCTGCCTGGCCCTGCCGAGCCAGGTGGTGTACGGACGGGTCGCCAGCGACCGCGTACCCGAACTGGCCGCTGCCGTGGCTTCCGGCGAGGTCGTCCCCGATCTCATGCGCGGCCGCACCACGTACGTGCCCGCCCTGCAAGCTGCGGAAGTGGTGGCGCGCACCCGACTCGACATCCGCGACGAGACCCTCGAACTGGTGGGTTCGACCGTCGACGGCGATCGCACCAGCTCGATCTGGCGCAGCGGCGACACCCGCGTCGATGTCACCATCGAGAAGCGGCTCGGTCCTCCACGTCAGCTCTCGTGCGGCAAGGACGCGCTGGAGGTCCGGCCGGCGTTCGTGGCCGTCTAGTGCCGCGCATCTGACGTTCCTTCACGGTTGCCGTGGTCCGGGTGCGCGCATCGCAAGGCGCCGGAGGGTAGCCATACCGGTCGTCTGGTGACCGACGGCAACGCCGCGAGGTGCGTGCCCAGGGCGCGGCAAGCGGCAAAGGTTTTCGGACGCGCGACACTGGGGGCCGGCGCCCAGCGATCTGGAGCCAACGGGCCCTCGATAGACTCCCCGCGACCGAGGCCCACGTGCGGCGCAGCCGACCGGAGTGACCCTTCTGGAAAGCGACACCACGTGTCCGACGACGCCATCCGCCCTGCCGGTGCCATCCGTCTCACGGCTGTGCTGATCGGGACGATCGCCATCCAGACGGCAGTCCCGCCGTTCGCGACCGACATGTACACGCCGGCGTTCCCACGCGTCATGGGCGACCTGGGCACGACGGCGACACTCGTGGGGCTCACGCTCACCACGTTCTTCCTCGGGTTCGCGCTGGGCCAGCTCGTGGGTGGTCCGTGGTCCGACCAGCGCGGACGCCGGGTACCGATCCTGGTCGGCGGCGCCATCTGCACGCTGGGAGCCATCGGCTGCGCCATCTCCCCGACGGTCTACTGGTTGATCGCGGCGCGCGTCGTACAGGGCTTCGGCGGCGGCATCGCGGCCGCTGTCGCGCGCGCGGTGATCGTCGACGTGGCGCGGGGAACGATGCTGGCGAAGGTCATGTCGGTGATGCAGGCGATCGGCGGGCTCGCGCCGATGATCGCGCCCGTGGTCGGCGCGCTGGTGCTCACCGTCGCCAACTGGCGCGCCGTCTTCTGGACGCTCGTGATCTTCGGCGGACTGATGGTCGTCACCGCGGCGTTCAACATCCCCGAGACCCTCGAGCCGGAACGCCGCCACAGCGGCGGCCTGCGCCGGTCGTTGGCGGGCATCGTCGAGGTCGTACGCATCCGCCCGTACGTCGCGTACATGCTGGTCAGCGCGTTCTCCGGCTTCGGGATGATGGCCTACATCGCCAACTCCTCGTACGTGCTGCAGGTCATGAAGGGCATGAAGCCCCTGGAGTTCTCGTTCTTCTTCGCGGGCAACGCGCTGACGCAGGTGATGATGTCGATCGTCAACGCCCGCCTCGTCGGACGCGTCGCCCCTCGCCGCCTGATCACGATCGGCCTCACGACCTCGAGCCTCGCGGTGCTCACGCTCGTACTCGGCGTCGTCTTCTGGGGCACTCCCCTGATCCTGACCTGTGCCGGCTTCGTGGTCCTGCTCTCGTCCCAGGCGTTCATCTTCGGCAACGCGGGCGCGCTGGCGGCGAGCAAGGCGACCCACATCGCCGGTGCTGCGGCCGCGGTCCAGGGAGTTGCGCAGTCGCTCGCCGGAGCCCTGGCCGCGCCACTCGCGTCCGCCGGCGGCGGCGCGACGGCCCTGCCCATGGTGCTCGTCATGGTCACCGGCGTCACGCTCTCGATCACCGCGCTCACGATCGCGAGGCGCTTATAGCGGTGAGCCCGCCCGCGCTCCAGCCTTCCAGCTTCCGCACGTCGGGTGCCGGGGGGTCGGTTCATCACGTTAACCGGGTGAGTCGGATGTTCTCATGGCGAATTGGCCATGGGAACATCACACCCGCCTGGATAACATGATGAACCGCACGGTTGCCGCGGCCCACCTGTGCACGTTCATGCGGCGCGTGAGCGCAGGCGTCAGCCGAGCACGTACGCGACAGCGAACCCGTCCCAGCCCTTGCTCGACACGGTCTGTACGGCGGTGGCCTGGAGCCTCGGGTCGCTGCCGAGCATCTCGAGCACGCGCCGCGTTCCGACCACGTCCGGGTCGTCGGAGTCGCCGAGGACACGCCCGCCACGCACGACGTTGTCGATCACGATGAGCGACCCCGGGTGGGTGAGCGCGAGAGCCGCCTCGAGGTACGCGGGGTTGCTCTTCTTGTCGGCGTCGATGAAGACGAGGTCGTACGGGTCGGTGCCTGAACTGACCAGGGAGTTCAGCGTGTCGGCGGCCGCGCCGAGGATCAGCTCGACGCGATCGCCGACGCCGGCCAGCCGCCAGTTCTCCTGCGCGACCTCAGCGGCCCGCGGGTCCATCTCGAGCGTCGTCACGCTTCCCTGGACGCCGACCGCACGCGCGAGCCAGGTCGCGCTGTACCCGCCGAGCGTGCCGATCTCGAGCACCCGTCGGGCGCCGACGAGCCGACACCAGAGGGCGAGCAGCGCACCGTCCGTCGCGGACACCTCGATGGGGCGCAGCCCGGCCTGTACGGTGCGGGTCCGGATGCCGACGAGCACCTCGTCCTCATCGACAACCGTCTTCGCGAGGTAGCCCTCGACGTCGCCCCACCGGGTGTCCTCGGTCACGCCGACAGCTTCGCCAGCTCGTCGTCGGTGAGGACCAGGTCAACCGCCTTCGCCGAGTCGATGATGCTCTCGGGACGCGAGGCGCCTGGGATCGGGATGACGTAGTCGGAGAGCGCGAGCTCCCAGGCGAGGGCGACCTGCTGCGGCGACACCCCGTGCGCGTCGGCCACCTCCTGGAACGCCGTGTGCCTGCCGCCGAGCGCGCCGGCGCCGCGGATGCCGCCGAGCGGGCTCCACGGAAGGAACGTGAGGCCGACCTCGGCGCAGTGCTCCATCTCGGGCAGGCTCTCCAGATGGCTCGGGGAGAACTGGTTCTGTACGGCGACGAGCTTGTCGCCGAGGATGTCGCGCGCGATGTCGATCTGCTCGACCGAGGCGTTCGAGACGCCCGCGAGCAGGATCGTGCCGTCCTCCAGCAGCTGCTGGAGAGCGCCGATGCTGTCCGCGTACGGCACCTTCGGGTCGGGACGGTGGTAGTAGTACAGGCCGATCGGTCCGCCAAGCCTCTCGGCAGAGGCATGGGCCGCCTCGAGCAGGTGCGCCGGCGAACCGTCCTGAGTCCACGACCCGTCACCCGGACGGAGGTGGCCGCCCTTCGTGGCGACCACCACGTCGGCCGCGCCTGACCCGTACTCGCGCAGCGCCTTCGCGATCAGCCGCTCGTTGTGTCCGACCTCGCCCGCCACAAGGTGGTACGCGTCGGCTGTGTCGATGAGCGTCACGCCGACGTCGAGCGCCGCGTGGATTGTTGCGAGCGACCGGGCCTCGTCGGGGCGTCCTTCGATCGACATCGGCATTCCGCCGAGACCGATCGCGCTGACCGTACGGGGACCGAGTGGGCGCTGCTGCATGGTTCCTCCTCTAGTGATGACGAATCCAACCTATGCGGCCACCCCGACGAGCAACAGCTCGTCGGAGTGAAGCCGCTGACGTGCGACCTGGCCGGATGGCTCAGGACGCCACAGCACGTGTCGGGTGCGACCTGCGTACGAGTCGGTCGACGATCTCGAAGCCGAGATCCACGACGATCGCCAATCCCACGACGACGAGGGATGATGCGACCATCATCGGGTAGTTCTGCGTCTTCAGGCCGAGGAAGAGGAACCGACCCAGACCACCGGCCCCCACGTACGCGGCGAGCGTGGCCGTCGCCAGCACCTGCAGGGCGGCCGATCGGATCCCGCCCAGAAGCAGCGGCATCCCGAGCGGCGCCTCGACCCGGAACAGGATCTGCCACTCGGTCATCCCCATCGCCCGTGCCGCGTCGACCGCGTCGCGGGGTGCGCCCTCGACCCCCGCGTACGCGCCGGCCAGGATCGAAGGCAGCGCGAGCAGGACGAACGCCAGCATCGGGGCTTCCAGACCGATGCCGAGCAGCAGCCCGAACAGCGTCACCACGCCGAGCGTCGGCAGCGCCCGGGCGGCGCCTGTCGAGGAGACGATGGCCGTACGGAACCGGTGCGCATGCCCGACCGCGTACCCCAGCGGGATCCCGATGAGGCACGCGACCACCGTGGCGACGGCTGTGTACCAGAGGTGCTCGACCATGCGGGCTTCCCAGCCGTTCGGGCCGGACATGTTGACCGGCTCCGCGAGCCACTGCCACGCGGCGATGATGTAGTTCATGCCGCCACCACCCGCTTGTCCTCCGCGGTCGAGTGCCGGGCACCGCGTCTCAAGGCCAACCGCTCCCACGGCATGAGCAGCTGGCCGAGCGCGACGAGTCCGAGGTCGACGGCTACCGCGACCACCACGGTCGCGCCGATTCCGGAGAGCACCTCCGCGAAGATGCCGCGCTGGAAGCCGTCGGTGAGCAGCATGCCGAGGCTGTTGACGCCGAGCAGGGCGCTGACCGGTACGAGGCTGACCGTGCTCACGGCGACCACGCGCAGACCGGCCAGGAGGGCGGGTCCGGCGAGCGGGAGCTGTACGCCGAAGAAGCGCCGCCACGCTCCGTACCCCATGGCGGTCGCGGCCAGCAGCGCGTCGTTGCTCACGGCGTCGAGCGCGTCCGCGGCGTAGCGGACCATGAGCGCGACGCCGTACAGCCCGAGGGCGGCCACGACGTTGATCAGAGACCGTACCGACGTGCCCAGGATCAGGGGCAGCACGATGAACAGCGGCAGCGACGGGATCGCGTAGATCAGCCCGGCGACGAGGAGCAAGGTGAACCGCGACCGGCGGAAGCGACTCGCGACCCACGCGATGGGAATCGCCAGGGCGAAGCTGAGGACGATCGCCGGCAGCGCCAGCCACAGGTGCGCCCACGTCGCGTCGGTGATCGTCCCGACGTTGTTGAGGATCCACTTCACGCGAGGCGCCCCACAGGTCGCCCGCTCGGATCGACGACAAGGTCGCCGTCGACGTGGAGGGATCGGGACTCGTCCAGGCCCAGGAAGGTTGTCACGAAGTCGTCGACCGGGTTGGCCATGATCTCAGCGGGCGTGCCCTGCTGGGCGATCCGGCCACCGTTCGCGACGATGACGATCTTGTCGCCGAGTGTGATGGCCTCGGCGATGTCGTGGGTGACGAACAGGATCGTCTTGCCCAGCTCCTCCTGGAGGCGCAGCAGCTCACGCTGGAGGTCCGCCCGTACGATCGGGTCGACCGCTCCGAACGGCTCGTCCATGAGGAGGATGTTGGGATCCGCAGCCAGGCCCCGGGCCACACCGACGCGTTGCTGCTGCCCACCGGACAGCTGCCAGGGGTAGCGGCGGGCCAACGAGGGGTCGAGCCCCACGGTCTCCATGAGGTCCACGGCCCGCTGTCGCGCCTCTCGTACAGGCGTTCCGCGCAGCATAGGCACCGTCGCGATGTTGTCGACGGTCGTCCGATGAGGAAGAAGCCCGGAGTTCTGCATCACGTACCCGATGCTGCGCCGCAGCTCGACCGGGTTGCGATCCGCGACATCGACGTCGTCGATGAGCACCTGGCCGCTCGTGGGCGTCACCAGCCGGTTCACCATCCGGAGCAGCGTCGTCTTGCCGCAGCCGCTCGATCCGACGAGGACCGTGATCTCGTGGGAGGCCGCGGTCAGGCTCAGATCGGACACCGCGAGCGTGCCGTCGTCGTACGACTTCGACACGCCTCTGAACTCGATCATGACCCACCTTCCCACGCCAGAGAACCGCCATGGCTATGGATGCATTCCTCCTAAGACGCAAGGGCCGCGTCAGAGGAGGATGTCCACACCTAGTACCCCTGAGGTGGCCGTTTGCCTCGATACTGTGAACTCGGAGGGATGTCATGACCCAGGGTGAGGCGCCGCGACCGGCGTCCCCCACGCTCGCAACCGGAGCGGTGGGGATCATCTACGACCGCGCCGTGCTCGGCGCGGCCATGAACGACCTCCAGGCGAAGTCGTACCGGGTGGCGGCGTTCGACTGTCGCCGCTGGTCGAACCCGCTGGCCGCCGGCCAGGAGCTCGGGACGACGCTGGGGATGCCCGAGTCCTTGCCCCGTACGATCCCGGTCGTCGGCAGCTATCTCCAGGAGCTCGCCCGCGGCGACTCCCCGTTCGGAGACCTGCGGCTGCGCATGGTCGTGGTGCTCGGCGTCTTCGACGACTTTCTGCGCCGCCATCGTGCCGACGCGCTCGTGCTCCTCGACGAGCTCGGCCAGGCATCGCGCATGGCTCAGCTGTTCCAGCACCGGATCCTGGTACTGGTCCAGTCGGACGATCCCGACCTGGAGGTGGTCGCCGTGCCCACGATGATCATCCCCGATCGGCAGACCTTCCGCAGTGCGCTGTGGACGCGTGGGCGTCCCTGAGCCCTCACGGACAACACCTTCCCTGACACGGACAACACTCCACCGTGTACCGCCACACTTCGTGGCCAGTCAGACAACGTCACCGCCAGCACTCGTTCGCTGGGCTTGGGGCACTGCTCCCCAGCTCGGAAGGACCTGTCATGGCGGGTTGCTCGACCACCTCGGCGCGTTACGACGCCGACTGGGCCACGGTGGCTGATGACGTTCTCGACGCGCCGCTGTCGGTGACGGCGGCTGACGCGCTCGTACGGGCTCGCCGCGAGGGCGATCCATGGCTCGGCCTGCTCATCGGTGCGGCGCAGGTCGGTGACGAGCTCGCTGGACGGTGCGTCGTCCAAGCCGTGCTCGGGCGCCTCGTGGCGATCGCGAGGCGCGACTCCCGCCTCGACGTCGACCAGCTCGTCGGCGCGCTGTGGCTCCGCATCCGCTCGTACCCCCTGGAACGCCGCCCGCGTGCGATCGTGAGCAACCTCGTGCTGGACGCGCGGAAGGACGCCGCCGCCGAGCTCCGGCCGCTGCCAGTCACGCCCCCGCCAGCCCCGCGTCGCCACGCCGTGGCCGCGAACCTGCTCGTCGAGGCCGTACGGATCGGGGTGATCGACGCTCCCATCGCCGAGGTCATGAGCAGCGTGTACGTGCTGGGGCTGAGCGGTGAAGCGGCCGCCCGGCGGCACGGGGTCACGCCGACCACGGTCCGCTGGCGGTGCAGCGCCGGCATGCGGCGCCTCGCACTGGCACGAGAGCGGCTCGTGTGAACGGACCGCTCACATCCACCCCCGGGAAGCACGAAGGCCGGACCCCTGTAAGAGTCCGGCCTTCGTGACGAAGCGATGTTCGTCTAGCTTCCCGGCATCTGCACGAAACGGGTATCCGCCGACTGTGCCGCCTGGAGCGCAGTGCTGAAGATCTTGGACAGCTGGGTGCCGTCGCTGGCGCAGAAGTAGTAGTCGCCGTCCGAGTTCGCAGTTGCACAGTTGGATGGGGCCGTGCTTGGGCTGCCGTTGTCGGCGTTCGACGCCGCCGACGCCAGCACCTGCGCGACATTCTGGGAGCCGCACATCGGGATCGTCTTGCTCGAGCCCTGGTAGAAGATGGTGATGATACCGATCTTCGCGTTCTTGGCCGCTGTGGCCACGGCCTTCAGGTTGGTGCACGCCTGCGAGGAACCCGCGCCCGGCGACGACGGCTCGGTCGAATGGGTCAGGTCCGCATCGGTCGAAGTTCCGGTCGAGTCCTTGTAGGGCTTCGAGTTGTATCCCATCGTCTCGTCGGGCTGGCCGTCTGTCTCGAGGATGATCCACTGCTTCACCGTGCTACCGGACTTGAGCAGCGTCGCGCGCTGGGCGGACAAGGTGCTGAGGTTGCTTTGGTCGTATCCGAGCAACAAGCGGGCTGCGGCCTTGAGCGGTGCGGCGAGATGAGTGCCCCACGGGTAGTTGCTATTGCCGGTGTTCGGGTCGATCATCGCGGTCGAGTCGAAGTGGTCCATGCAGTCGACCTGGTACCCCAAACCGCTGGTGAGCGGCAAGGTGCGTCCCGTGCTGCCGAGCGTTCCGGTCAGGTAGCTGTTGGAGAAGCCCGTCGTCGTATTCCCTTGCGCCAGAGGCAGCCACTTGCCGACCCGGGCACCACCATCGGGGTAGTACCCGGTCGTCTTCGACGGCTGCACCACCGGGCCGAGATGTGTCTTGCACGGGTCCGTCGAGAGAGCGTTGCTCCGGTGGATCGTACCGACCGTCACGAGCTGGTACTCGGGGGTCATCGACTGGAGCGTGGTCTCGATGCCGCTCTTCATGGAACTGAAGTCGCTGTTCGACATCGATGGGGTTCGGTCAGCGATGATCGCAACGTCCATGGCGTTCAGCACACCGCCGCACGAGTTGCTGCAGGATACGGAGGTGATGGCGCCGGTCGAGCCGGAGGAGATGCCGATCGCGGGCGCGAAGTAGAACGGCACCGTCTTCTTGGCGTAGACCTTGATGGCGTTGCAGATGGCACCGGCGTTGTCACAGGGGATGGCGCAGAAGTTCTGGTCGCAGATGACCCCGCCGACCCCGTTCTGATAGGTCGTGGTCACGCCGGGATTGGGGTCGCACGTGGCTGAGGAGATGGCCCCCGCTGCGGGCTGTGTCCCGCCGGTCGAGACCGCCATGCACAACGGTTTCACGTCCGGCACATAGGACGTGTCGTACCGAGCGAAGTACGCCAGAGCCGCCGCTTTGGCCGCCGTGGTATCCGGAAGAGAACTGGCTCCGGCCTGGGCAGCCGCGTCCGTGATGTTGCGCAGCGTCTGCCGCGACCAGGTCAGGTTCGCGAGGTCGAACGAGAAGGCTGCACTACCAAACAGGATCACCAGGCTGAGGGCGATGACGACGGCCGTGGCCCCACGATCCCTCGTACGGGACCACCGGAGACCAAAGGCCGGGAAGTACTTCTTCATCCGAAACTCCATGTCAGTGCTCGATTCGCATGTAGCTGCTGCCCGTGAGCGGCGCGTTCGTGAGCAACGTGAACAGGCCGGTGACGCCGACGTAGTGGACAGTCACGGTGACCGTCGCGATGTTTCCGCGGTTGCCTGTCGCGGCCCCGAGGACGCACGCCTGGTTGGTGGAAGGAACTGTGCAGCTCGTCGTTATGGTCGGGGGGCCGGCGGACGTGATGCCGACGAGCGCCGTTGTCACTGCAAGTTGCGCGTCCGCATCGGTGCCACCGAGGCTGGCCACACGGACACCTTCGCGGGCCGCGTTGGCAACCATGGTTCGCGCCTGGATGGCCAGACCGAACTCGATGGATCCGAAGATCAGGACGACGAGCGGGCCGAGGATGAGTGCGAACTCGACCGCAGCCGCGCCTCTGTCGCGCCATCGGCGCAATTTCCGTGTCACCATAAACGTCCGGGCCAGCGCAACAACATCTGGCCCGTGCCTCCCCCCCAGGTTGCACTGAACTAGGGCAGAGGGTAGCAGCAATACCTAAGGGTGTGTAAAGGACTGAGAGGACGTTCACACGGCCAATCCTCGGCGCCACGCCGACGCCAGTGGCTTCGTTACCGTACCGTGACGGTCGTTACCCAGGTCATGCGGGGTCCCGCCAAGCGCTTGCCGCATCGAGACCCGATCGTAATGTGGCCCGTGCGTCCAGCCGCTGAGATATCTGGCATCCTGTTATTACCACACAGTGGTCCATAGCCTGGGGGGTTGCTGGGGATTGTCCCGCAGCCCCTTGGTGCTTTTCCAGGGCAGTTTCGCTCGCTGGGCGTGTGTCACCCGCCCTCTCGTCCCGATCAGGAGACGGGCTCGACCGCCGGACCCCTGGTCGACTCCGTACCTCGATCGAACATCGCCGCCCCCATGCGCCGGGTGACAAGGATGAAGCCGAGAGCCAGGAAGAGGTACGCGACGGCCAGGCCGAGGAAGATCGGTACGGAGACGCCGTCCGCCGGCAGCACGAGTGCCGCGATCACAGCCGCCAGTACGAGCGCGGCGTTGAAGATCATGTCGTACACAACGAAGACCCGGCCCTTGTAGCTGTCCTCGATGTGTGCTTGGACGAGCGTGTCCGTACAGATCTTGAACGACTGCGACGCCAGCCCGAGCAGGAACGAGGCGGCGACGAGGGTCACGCGCTGGAACACCGAACCAGGGAAGGCTTGGAAGACGGCCGAGGCGAGAGCCAGCACGATCATCCAGCGGCGCACTCCGAAGCGGGACGCCATAGGAGGGGTCACGGCGGACGCCGCGAAGAAGCCGATTCCCGTCGCCAGCGCCCAGATGCTGATGTCGGCCATCGCGGCGTTGACGTCGCTGATGGTGTGGAAGTGGTTGCGGTACGTGAGGATCGTGCCGACCATCGCGATGCCCCACAGCACCCGCTGGATCCCGATCATCGACAGGCCGATGGCTGCCGGGCGGTGGTGGGCGATGTGACCCATCGCCGCTTTGAGGCCACGCAGCACGTCGGCCGCGGTGTGGTGATGGCGATGGTCGGGACCTAGGGCTGTGCGGGAGAAGCGGCTGGCCAGGAACGCGGACGTCGCGAACCCGATCCCCGCAAGCAGGAACGCGAACGCGTCGGCCTGGTACGTGGGAAGCCACTTGCCCAGGATGAAGCGCGATCCGAACACCACACCGCCGCCGATCACGGCGCCGACCGGTCCGACAAGGGGCATCACGGTGTTGGCGGACAGGTACTCGTCCGGGTTGACCGTGTGCGCCATCGCGGCCGAGATCGCCGCGAGCAGGAACCGGTTGGCGCTCAAGGCGAGCAGGGCGACGCCGGCGAGGGTGTACTGCATCGGTGCGGAACGATCGCCGCTCCCGACGATCGCGCCGATGGCCAGCGCGAACACGACACGCATCGAGTCGGTGATGACGAGGATCTGCCGGCGGGACCATCGATCGAGGATGGTCGACACGAACGGGCCGAGGATGCTGAACGGCAGCAGCGTGAGGGCGAGGACCGCGGCGATCGCCGTGGCGCTGGGCTGCTGGTACGGGGAGAACAGGACGTACGAGGCCAGCCCGACCTGTACGCAGCCGTCCGCCGTCTGCGTGACGATGCGCAACAGCAGCAACCTGCGGAACGCCTCGTGACGCCACAGTCGGGCGACGCTTGAGAAGACGTGCAACCTGCGCTCCTGTTCGACGCCTGGTGGCAAGCGCCCGCCTGATCGTACCTGGCAGAGGCGGCGGAGCGGAGGTACGGTTCGGGAAGGCGTGGGGTCGAGGCCGACAGCAGGAGGTCGAGTGTGAGCAGCGCGTCCGGTGGTCGTGCGGAAGATGCCCGTGTCCGAGCGGAGCTGGCCGCCGCATCGGGACGGTACGAGTCGGAGCGGGCCCAGGTGCTCATCGACGCGTTCGTCGCGAAGGCCATGGATCTCGGGATCCATCCGGAGCCGCTACGGGCGCATACGTTCGCGGGCGCGGAGGTCAAGACCGACAAGCTCGGCTGGTACATCCGCAAGAACCACTCGATCGCGGTCGGTACTGATGGTGGCTACTACCAGCTCACCGTGCCGGGCGGATCCGGATTGCTGGAGCGGCTTCGCGGCGTGAAGCTGGCCGCGACTCCTCCCCCGCTCGTCGTCGGCCGCGGCGGCCGCGACGGCGAGACCGGCGACCTCAGCGAGTTCCTCGACCGGGTCCTTGCTTCGAAGCAGTGACCGCTTGCCGGGCGGGCAGAAAAATCTGCTGCTGAGGCAACCTTTCGGCTCCTGAAGCGTCTCTAATGGTGTGACGACCTAAACCTCGACTGCCCCACGAGGCGCGGCGTCACCCAGGAGGGGATCGGCCGTGAGGACCGCCGACGAAAGTCAGGATCGTCTGCTCCACACCGCGGTAGATGTCTCGGCCCTGTACGCCGCAGAGCACCTCCGTATGATCCGCTTGGCCGCCCTCCTCGTCGACGACATCGACACCGCGGAGGAGGTCGTACAGGACGCGTTCCTCGGCCTGACCGTGGCAGTACCCCGACTGCGCGACGCGAACGCAGCGGTCGGTTACCTGCACACCTCGGTCGTCAACGGAGCCCGCTCCGCGATGCGGCGTCGCCGGACCGTACGAGGCTTCCTCGCACGAACCATCCAACCGGACCCGTCGCCTCCAGCCGACCTCGGCGTCGACGCGGCCGGGACGCGGAACGAGGTCCTCGCAGCGCTGGGCACGCTGCCACCGCGGATGCGAGAGGTCCTCGTCCTTCGCTACTGGTCCGAGCTTTCGGAGAGTCAGATCGCCCTCACCCTCGGGATCTCCGAGGGCACGGTGAAGTCGACAGTCAGCCGAGGGCTTGATCGGCTCGAGACGACGCTGGGAGGCGCCCGATGAGGCATATCGAAGCGCGGCTGCGCGAGGCGTTGGAACAGCGTGCGTCCGAGATCACCGGAACCCGATCCGGACGCCACGCTCCGGATCCCCACCACGTCGTCGTCCCGCCGCCCGCACGTCGCGGCAGGCTGCGTCCCCGCGTCCTCGTACTCGTCGCTGCTGCCGTGGCGTTCATCCTCGCCGGGGTGTCCTGGCTCGTCATCGTCAGCCGCCAGGGCATACCCGCGAGCCCGCCGCTGACCGTCACCTCTGCCGCTGCCGCCCCATCGTCGTTCGACAGCACCGTCGCGACCGCTACTCCCGAGCCCTCCGTGAGCGCGACCCCGCCTCCCAGCGCCACCCCCACGGCGACCCCGACCTCGCACATCCCGGGCGACTACCAGCGCTCCGCGATCCCATGGTCCGAGGTGGGACCGGGCTGGTCGTTCGTCGGCGTCGTCAAGGTGGACGACACGTCGTCTGCCCTGTACCTGGTGAGCCCCTGGGGTGCCCGGTACTCGGTCGGCTCGTACGAGGGAGGCCTGATCGACGTCTCCGGCGACGGACGAAGGGTCCTGTTGGAGGCGCGCGAATACGCAGTCTGGCTCGTCGACGTGGCGACCGGAACGAAGCACATGATCAGAGGCCCGATCGAGGGCACCTCCGTATCGGCTACCTTCACCAGGCCCACGGGTCAAGCTGTCCTCCTGCTGGAGACCGGCGTCGGCACTCCGAACCTCCTACGGAAGATCGACGTGCAGACGGGATCCACGCAGCTGTCCATCGGGACCGACCTCATGAATGCGCAGAGTTCCCCGGACGGCCGCTACATCGTGGGGAACACCGACAAGCCGACAGCATCGGTCATCATCCTGGGCAACGCGACAGGCACGCTGGCGGCGACGGTGCCGACCCCAGCCGGTGCGACGTACTGCTTCCCAGGTACGTGGTGGTCCGACGACGAACTCGTCATCTCGTGCGACGTCGGTGGCGAACGTGGCTACCGCTCGGACCTGTGGCGCTACTCGCTGTCCACCCACGCCATGACGAGGATCACCAGCGCCACGAAGGCCATGTGGGGCTACAGTCTGGCCTTCCCCAGCACCGTGGGCACGGTGGTTCAGCAGGCAGGCTCCTGCGGACCTGGTCCGATCGGGATCCTCAGCAACGATGGCACCACGGACAAGGCTCTGAAGAACTTCCCGAACGAGGGCGGGTCAGCAATGCTCATCAGGGTGGTCGGCACGACAGCATTCATCGTCACAGGTAGCTGCGGCGACCCGACGGATCCCCCACGGTCCCTGCTGGCGTACGACCTGGTCTCGAGCACCCCGGTCACGCTCGTCACGGGGACGAGCAGCAAGGGCGGGGTAGGCGGCGCGCTCATCCTGACCTGACGCACGTGACCGCTCCGCACGCCGCGAGCACCGCCGAAGATCGCACGCAACCTCCCGCCGCGTGCGACGTCTTCTAGGGTGTGACCGAGACCTCGATGACCGACCGAGGTGCGGCGTCTCCACCCCCGAAGGGATCGGCCGTGAGCATCGTGGACGACGGCCAGGACCGTCTGGCCGCTGCCGCCGTCGACATCCCCGGGCTGTACGCGACCCACCGCCTGCCCATGATCCGCTTGGCCGTGCTGCTCGTCGACGACATCGGCACCGCCGAGGACGTCGTGCAGGACGCGTTCATCGGTCTGACACGGGCAGCGCCGCGGTTGCGCGACACGGGCAGCGCCGTGGCGTACCTCAGGAGTCGGGGGGTGGATGGGAACCCTCATCCAGCCCGGCGGTTCCGGCGTGCTGCTCCTGGACCCGGGTGAAGGCTCACCGAACCGGGTCGAGAACGTCCCGGTGGGTCAGTCGTCTCCGGCGTGGTCGGCCAGCACAGACGCCAACTCCGTGAAGATGTCCCCCGATGGCCGCTTCATCGTGGGAGACCGCGACATCACAGGCGACGACGTCGTGGTCCTCGACGGTACGAACGGTGCGATGGTCGCGACCGTGCCCACTCCTGCGGGAGCCACGCTGTGCCGGTCAGCGAACTGGTGGTCGGACGACGAGCTCGTGGTCGACTGCCAGGTCGGCGCCTCCGTCGATGTCTGGCGCTACTCACTGTCGACCAGAACGATGACGAGGGTCAGCCGCGCGTCGGCGGACTACACCGGGGCGTACCCGTCGAGCGTCGGCGTGGTCGTCCAGCACTCCTCCGGTTGCGACAGCGTTCCTCTCGGCATCCTCAGCAGGGACGGTACGAAGGACACGCCTGTGGCGGCCCCGTCTGGGCTGAAGGGCGCCGGGGTCCTCGTTGCCGTCGTCGGCACCACGGCCTACCTTCTCTACATCACCTGCAACGTGAGCAACGGGCCCAGCGCCTACGTCGCGTACGACCTGGTGACGCACGGGGCCGTGACGCTCGTGGACGCGAGCAACCAGGCGTTCCAGGGCTGGATCACGCTGCGGTAGCGGACGGTCAGGCCCGAGCCCTCGGCTGGCCTTCGATCGCCTCCTGGATCGCTCGTACGGTCTCGTCGTCGAGGTCGATGCCGAGTACGCGTGCGTGGCGGGTGAGCTGGAGGACGATCCGCTCGACGTCGGGGCGGTTGCCGGCGCGGTGCTCGGTGCGGAGCCTGAGTCGCATGAGGATCTCGTCGCCCGGGGCGGCGACCAGCGCCCTCCCGGCGGCCCATCGTGCGAGGTCGATGTCCCCGTCGGCGAGGGCCGCGTCGCCGACCCTCGCGCCGATGTCGCGGATCGTACTGACCATGTCGGAACGGAGCTCCTCGGCCCAGTGCCACTGACCCGGTGCGGCGTCGGCGAGGGGCGCTCCGCGAACCAGCTTCAGGGCCGAGACGAGCGTGGGAACCGGTACGCGGTTGATGCCTGGGCTGATGAGGGCACGCAGCCGCTGCCAGTCGGAGCTGACCAGAGGGTCCAGGTGCAAGCGGCCGGTGTAGGCCTCGGGCAGGTACGGGGTGCCGTCCTCGGCGCTACCCAGCCAGCCGCGCAACCGGCTGACGTTCGACCGCCGCGTGCCTTCCGCGACGAGCAGCGCGGCGGCCATCTGACTGGCCGTCGCACCGGCGTGCTCGACCATCCACGCGCAGTACTCGATGCACGAGCGTTCGGCTCGCGCGGGCGGCGGTCCCGCTGCACCGAGCAGCTGGATCGGGCCGAGGAGCATGAGTGTCGGGTGGGAGAAGTCGGTGACTCCCGGACTGTCGTCGCCCACGTCGACGACCTCCTTCATCGATCCAGCGAGGCGGGGGAGAAGAGACAGGACGTTGTCGGGCGCGTCCTCGACGTCGTACCACGGTGCAGGCACGGTGTCGTCGCTCCCCGAGGTGCGCAGCAGCTCGACGACACCTGCCGCGCCGACAGCGGAGAGCGAGATGGGCCGTACGGTCACGTCGTCGGGCTCGAGCAGCGCCCGGTCGGCCGTACCGGTGAAGCGTGCCCCGAAGCTCGTCAGAGCGCCACCGTCGGACTCGCCATGTACGAGGATCGCCGAGACGGCGGTCTGGTTCGCGCCGCCCAGCGCCCACTCGAGGCGTCGCATCGACTCGTCGTCGATCGCGCCGAACACGTACACGCGCGGCGACCAGGCGTCCTGCGCGTCGGGGTCGAGCCGGGCGTCGCGGAGGCTCCACCCGGACGCCTCCAGCTGCGCGCGCTGCTGTGCGACCGTCGCGACGAGATCGTCGATCCCGGACCGGGCCGTCGGGATCCACACGATCGTATCCAGCGCCGCCGCTGCGAGCGCATCCCCGATGGGACCGACGGCGACGATGGTGGCGCCCCTCGTCGCCTCATCGGTGCCGTCGTCGTCCGCCGCGCACGCGAGCTCCAGCGCCCACGCACATGCCGTCCCCCACGTCGTCTCCTCATCCGCCAGATCGAGCGTGACCAGTCGCTGGGCCTCGAGATCCAGCGGGAGCGGCCCATCAGGCGCGAATCCCGCTGTCACGGTCGCCCAGGCGGTGTCGACAACCGCGCGGCGCGGGTGGTCGGAGCGCTGTACAGGCGTGCTGGCATCAGCGCGTTGCGGTTGATGCCCCGCCCATGCGGATAGGTCCTCTCCCCGAACGGACAGGTCCTCTCCCCGAACGGACAGGTCCTCTCCCCGAGCGGATAGGTCCTCTCCCCCAGCTGCCTGGGGGGGCTCGGGGAGGGTCGCCAGACCGACGACCGCGAGGGCCGACTCGACGAGCATCGTCGGCGCGGATGGGAACAGGATCCGGCGACCCGGTTGGCGCAGCGCCAGCTGTACATCGCGACGGCGACGGATCGTACGGACCACGGCGGCGGCGAATCCCGCCCCGACCGTACCGATCACACCGAGCGCCAGCGCCTGCGATGCCGACAGGCTCCGCTCGGGAGACTCGTCCACGACGTCGCCCGGTACGGACTGGGCGGGAGCCGGCTGCACGGGCGCCTCCGTCGGTGCGGGCGTCGCCGGAACAACAGGGGTCTCCTCGGTCGCGATGTCCCGCACCACGGGAGGTGCGACGTGTGACCTGGTGACCCTTGTCGCGCTCGCCCCGGCACCCGCCCCAGGCGCCACGGGCACAGGCCCCGGAATCCTCAGGCGCCAGCTCCGGTAGATGAGGTTCGGGTTCTCGACGACGTCCCGGTTGAGCGCGAAGATCTCGGGCCACCGGTTCCCGTCTCCGAGGTACTGGGCGGCGATCTTCGACAACGAGTCGCCGCGAGCCACGATGACCACACTCGTACCGTCCGGCGAGGCGACGCCGGGGATGACGAGGCGCCACCCGGCCTCCAGCTGGTCCGGTTGCGCGATCAGGTCAGGGTTCGCATCGACGATGCGCTGCCACTGCCTGGCGTCGCCGTAGTAGCGGGTCGCCAGGCCCCACACGTCCTCGTGCGACTGCACGACGTGCAGCGTCGCGACCGGCATCGGCACCCTGGCGATCGGGGATGAGGGTTCCCCGCTGGGCGCCGCGACCATCGGCACGCGATCGACCCCGGCCGGCGCCGTACGGTCATGGGGAACCGAGATCTCGACACTCTGCGCCTCGGCCGGTGGGGCAACGCGAGGAAGGCCGAGGCCAAGGCCGGCCGTCACCGCGGACACGACGAGCCCGCGCACGATCAGTCGCGGCAGGTCGAGCCCCGGGAGGGACAGCGGACGGTGCGGGCGCTGCGTACGTTCCGCCCGGATCCCGTCGATCACCTCGACGACCTCGACCACGATCGAGACGGCCAGTACGAGCCAGGCCAGCCAGCCGACCAGCGACAGTAGCCCCAGCATGAGCCGGCCGTCGTCGGGAACCGTGAACGCGTGCGCCCAGTCGATGCCGACCAGCAGGCCGACCTTGCCCCAGGCGTACAGGGCCAGCGGCGCGCCGACGAGCAGCAGAAGAAGTCCGGCGGCGGCGCCGACGCCGGACAGCAGTCGCTTCATCGTGGGCATGGCGCCCGTCCGGGAACGCTCGTGAGAGATGTCGTGGCCTTCGACATGGTGACCTCGTGGGGTGGAGGGGGGTGGTGCGTGTCTCCACCATTCCTAAACCGCAGCAGTGGTCGTACGCAAGCGACCCTGTGCATAACTCGACCAGGCAGCGGCTGGACGGCTCCGGGCATCGCCCTCACCCTGTGGATAACTGGCTGGACCGCAGAGGCCGCCGCGACCCTCGCCGCGAATGTCACTGCCGGTCGGCCGGGCCCGCTAACGGCGAGGTTCACCGTTCGACACCCCCCACGACCCGTACGACCCGCGTCTCCGCGCTGCCCGTGACGCGCAGCGACTGCAGCCCGATGATCGAGAGGAACTTCGTCTCGTACGTATCCGCGACCGTCACCGTGATCGTCGTGCCACCTCCGGTGATCGTCGCGTCGCCCGATACTCCCGCGGAGTGGAGGTACGCCTTCGCGGCCGCGATCGCCTGCGTCGGGTTGGTCTGAGCGCCGATCCCCCGTACTCCCTGGGTCGCGTCGATCTGCTGGCCGGCCGTACGAGCGGCCTGGGCCGCGATGTCCCGGGCGTGCTGCTGCGCGTACACCTGTCCGGACAGGTCCACCGCAACGCCGACGAGCACGATCATCACGAACGACGCCAGCGCGAGCCAGATGGTGACCGACCCGCGCTCGCGACACGACAAGGGACGATGCATCAGCGCCCCCTGTACGTGTCGAGCGGGCTCGTCATCGTTTCGGTGATCGGGAGGGTGCCGAGGAGACCCGGGATCGCCACGTCGGACAGGTTCACCACGCACGTCACGGTGGCCCTCACCGTCGCCGGCGTCCCCACGGGCTTCGCGAACTCGGACGTGTCGACGACGACGAGCGTGGTCGCACACTGCAGGCCCTGGTTGCCGAGCGTCGCGGCCACCGCGGTCGCAGCGTCATGATCGGCCGCTGATTGCGTGCGTGCAATCGATGCCGATCGCGCGCCCTCTGCAGCGGCCGCCTCCACCGACTGCCGCGCGATCGCGATCCGGCCCGCGCCGATGATCAGGGCGATGAACAGCAGGAACGCCGGTACGCCGATGGCTGTCTCGATGGCGGCCGAGCCCCGGTCCGTACGGATCATCACGTCACCCGCTCGACCGGCATCGACGCTGACTGAATGATCGTGGGATTCCACCCCGGGATCACGCTGAGCGTCGTGGCCGACACCGTGATCGTCGCCCGGGTCGCGGTCCGCTCCCCCACGACCGTGGTGTTGGTAAGTCCGGTGGTCGACACCGCGACGAAGCTCTCGGCGGTACGGATCCCGCTGACGGCCGTACCCGTCTCCGAGGCCGCCTCTCGGGCGCCCTCCTGGGCGGCGGCCAACGCGACGGCCCGGCCCTGGTACATCAGCGCCGCCTGCATGCCGAGGAACATCAGCGCGAACAGGGCCGGCAACAGGATGACCATTTCGATGCTCGTCGCCCCGCGCTCGACCGCCCGGCGCCACCGCGCGGGGATCGAGTCCGGTCGCCGAGATCGGCTCATTTGATCTTGCCGGCCTGCGCTGTGACGTAGTTCGTGATCGCGGTGACGACGATCGCCACGATCCCGATGATCGCAACCGCCCAGATCACCTGCTCGATCGTGACCGACCCGCGTTCGGAGTCGCCCTTGACCGCCCCGGCCACGACCCTCCACTGAGCGGCGAGGTAGTCCTCGAACCGGAGCGCGAGGGAATGGCAGTACGCGAGGGTACGCATGGTGGTTCTCCTTGTCGGGTCAGGCTGGCTCATCACTACGGCACCATCACTCTCAGCAGGGCGGGGGTCACGAGGATCACGAGGAAGATCACGCCCAGCAGGCTCATGGGGATCGACATCTTCTCCCCCACCGCGTTGGACAGGGCGACCTCGTCGTTGAGCATCGCGGTCCGCATGGCGGCCGACCGGGCGCGCAGCTGGCCGTAGATCTGTGCCCCCTCCTCGCCGCTCAGCCGCATGATGTCGGCCAGGTCGGCAAGCTCGGTGACGCCGAGCTCGTAGGACAGGCGGCGTAGCGCGTCCCACGGCTGTTCCCCGCTCCAGCTCGAGTAGGCGAGCTCCTCACGCAGACGTCGGAACACCCAGTTGTCGCCGACGGCCGCGGCGACCTCCATCGCCTGTCGAGGCCCAGAACCTGAGTTGCGTTCGAGGGCGACGAGGTCGGTGTACGCGCCGAGTGCCCGGGCGAACTCCGTACGCGCTCGCTTGGCGTCGTCGCGCACGTTGTAGTCGGGCAGGAAGAACAGCCCCACGGCGAGAAGGAGCGTGCCCCCGACGGGGAGCAGTACAGGGAGCCGCCAGCCGAGCAGCATGAGGAGCAGCGACAGGAGCGGCGCGGCGGCGGTGCCGAGCAGCGCGAACAGCAGCTTCTCGCCGTAGAACCTCGTCAGCGGGATGCGCAGCAACGCGAGCTCCTGGTCGAGCGGCTTGCCCCAGATCGACCCCGGCAGCGCACGTACGCCCCAGCGCCCGATGCGGTCGGCCGCGGACCCGTCGCCGACATCCGGCCCGCGCCCCGAGTGTCCGTCCGTGTCGGGGGACAGTCGACCGAGGACGTCGCCGAGGTCGGGCCTCGCCGGCAGCAACCTCCAGACCACTAGCGCCACCCCGGCCCCCAACACGACGCCGCCGAAGAGCGCCAGCTGCAGCCCGGTGATCGTCATCGGGCCACCTCCTTGAGCGCCTTCTCGCCGATGAACCGCGCAAGCGGGCGTCCGGCCGCCATCCGCCGCATCCAGACCAGGACGCCTCCGTACGCGGCGAGCATCAGGGCCAGTACGAACTGGCCCAGCCCACTCCGGTACGGCGCGACGTAGTCGCCGGTCAGCCCCAGCACGATCAGTACGCCGACCGTGATCAGCGTCACCCACCGGGCTGTCGTGCGCGGCTTCGCTCGGTCAGCCTCTATCGCTCGGCGCGCCCGGACGTCGGCTGCCACGGACTCGGCCAGGCTCTCGAGGACTGCGGCCAGCCCCGCCCCGCGACGCCGCGCACCCAGGATGAGGTTCGCCGCGATGAGGTCGCCGGTCGAGTCGTCGAGGTCATCGGCGAGCGCACGGAGCGCTGCCTCGGTCGACCAGCGGGCTCGCAGCCTCGCAACCAACCGGCTGACCTCGGGCCGGACCTGCGCCGGAGCGGAGCGCAGCGTCGCGATCAGCGCCTGCTCCAGCCCGACGCCCGCGGTGAGCACGCCCGACAGCGACCGGATCCACTCCTCCATCGCCTCGAGCCGGGCGATCCTGTCCTGCCCGTCCGAGGCGGACAGCAGGAAGGGCAGTCCCACGGCCGCGAGGGGTACGAGGACGATCGCAAGCAGCCAGCCGCTCACGAGAGCGACGACCACGCCGACGATCAGGCCGCTACCGAGCAGCACCCGTGATCGGCGCGACAGTCGGAGGCGCGCGACCGGGGACCCGCGCCGCGGCGCCGCTGGACGCTCGGGCGACGGGATCATTCCCACGATCACACCAAGGATCCCCGCAACCATGAGCGCTCCGCCGAGGGCTGGGAGCAGGGCGGTCACGCCGCGCCCCCCTGGCTCTCCCGTACATATCCAGCCAGGTCGAAGCCCCACCGCGACAGCTCGCGGTACTCGTCGGGCATGCCACCGACCGCCATCAGCCGCGTCGAGCCCGGCGGACACCTGAACAGGCTCGACATCGCGTACCCGCGTTCACGCTCTCCAGGCGACAGGATCGCGATCTCTGATGTCCACCGGCGCTTGAGGAACGTACCGTCGGGCTGCAGCTCGGTCCGTACGTCGACGTGGACGATGATGTTCAGCGCCGACGAGATAGCCCGTACGGCGTAGTCGTGCGTCACGTGCGCGCCGGCCTTCATCGCACACGTCACCAGGCGGCTCACGGCGCTCTCGGCCGACTCGGCATGCGTGGTCGACAACGACCCCGTACCGGTCTGCATCGCCTCGAGCATCGCGAGCACTTCCCTGCCTCGCACCTCGCCCACGATCTGGCGGCTGAGGTTGAATCGGAACGAGTCGTACAGCGCGTCGTCGACGGTGAACTCCCCAGCCCGTCGCCCGTTCGGCTGCATCTCCCCGCCGGGCCGCGCCTCCCAGGCATGCACGATCGGATGCCGGTCCTTCAGCTCGTGCAAGTGCAGCTCGTACTCCGTCTCGAACGTCCCGATCGCCTCCATCGGGCCGATCTCCGCGCACAGCGCGCGCAGCATCGTGGTCTTTCCCGCACCTTGCGGGCCGGCGACGACGATCGACTTCCGAGCCCTCACCGCGGCGGCAAGGAACGATGCGGCGACCGGGCCGAGGGACTCGCGGCGTACGAGCTGGGCCAGGGTCGCCTGCCGCATGCGATGACGGCGGATCACGACAGAGGGCCGCGGAGTCACCCAGGCGGTCGCGGCGAGCCGCGCGCCACCGTCTAGGCGCATGTGCAACCGAGGCTCAGCCTCCGAGAACTGCCGCGCGTTGACCTCGGAGCGCGACGCGAGGAAGACGAGGAAGTCGATGAGCTCGCCGTCGGAGTCGGCGACGGCAGGACCCCGTACGAGCCGGCCATCCTCGTACTCGAGCCAGACGTCGTCGAAGCCAAGGATCGTCACGTTCTCCACACCCGGGTCGTCGACCAGTGGCTGAAGGCGGCCGAGCCGGAACAACGCGTCGAACACGGCCTGCGCGAGAGCTGACTGGTGGTGACGGTCGAACGCGCCTCGGCCTGCCGACGCCGACTGCTTGGCCTCCTCGTCGAGCAGCTCTGCGATGACCCGTCGTCCCAGGCTCTGCTGCTCGGCGGACTCCATGTGCTGGTTGATCTCCATCGCCCGCATCAGCCGTTCGGACGCCGCCGACCGCAACGCGGCGACGAGGCCCCAGTCGAGGGACGCCTGGGCCACCCGATGGGCGTTGGTTGCGACGACACGAGTGAGCGCTTCGTCCGCCCAGTCGGCGTGCTGGGGAGGCGTGGGTTGGGAGGACGCAGGCGGTACATGTCCGAGCGGAGCATCAGTCGTGGGCGCGGGTCGGGACCACGTCGGGGCGGTACGGGTGAACAGCGGCAGCAGCGACGGGTCCGTGATGACGGTCACCTGCGGAGGCTCCTTGGTCACCGGGAGCCTCCCGGTGACACCGCGAGCCGATCGGCCGTCACGCGTTGGTTGATGGCCGCCGCGGCGGCGCGGTAGCTGCGGACCAGCAGGTCGCGCTGGCTCCATGCACCCCCCGACGGCTTCTGACCCTCGCTGAACACCCGCGCCGAGCGTGGATCCCACGCGAGGCTCTCGAGTACCGGTATGGCGAGGACCTTGGCCACCTCGGCGGCGTCGTACGGGCGGCCTGCCCCGACGAGGAGCGTCGCGACGCTGGCCGCGCCCGTCCCGTCCTGAGCAGCCTCCGTCCACTCCGAGGCCCACTGTCTGGCGGCAGCGAGGGCCGGCAGGTCTGTACGGGTGAGAAGCAGGGAGAGATTGGCCGCGCGGATCAGTCCTTGTGGCGAGTGGACCATCCCGAGGCGGCCAGCGTCGACAATGACGTCCTGGCCGGTCTGCTCGAGCGCGCGAAGCTCGTACGCCAGCGCGGCCCAGAGCTCGGAGAGGCTGCCCGCCTGCGCGTGGGACTTCGGTCCGGGAAGGATGGACACGTGACTGCCGGGGATGGTGATCAGCGTCTGCGGCAGCACGTCGGCGAGGCGTCCGTCGCGGCGTGCCAGGACGAGGGTGACCATGGCGTCGTCGTCGCAGACGGTGCCCTGGAAGTAGCCGGCCAGCAGTGCGGAACCGCCGACCGGGTCGGCGTCGACGAGTATGACCGGGCGATGCCAGACGAGAGCGAGGCCGAGCGCGGTCGTCGTCACGCCTGGGGATCCCGAGGCGGACGCCAACACGATCAGGGCCATCAGCGCACCCTCGAGTCGAGGACCAGCGCGACCTTCCCGGAGGCCGACCGGGCGGCCAGCTCCGGCGCCATGCCGGCGTCGACCTCGACGGTGACCGCCGTCGTACCGTCAGCCGCACGGTCGGAGACAGTGATGACGTCGCCGCTGAACACGATCGGAGCGGTCGTACCGACGTCGCCCTGGGACCCCGGGGTGGACACGATCCTCACCTTGTCGCCGACAACGAGCGGCTCGCTGGGAATCTGCGCGGCGGTCAGCGAGAGACCGACCGCCGACTTGCCCTGTCCCGGAACCACCTCAGACGTGACAGCGCCCGGTACGAGCAGCTGCCCGGCCTTGAGGTCGACGGCGGCCCGCTTCCCCACCAGCGAGTTCGCCTGAGTGGCCGGCACGGTCTGCAGCGCCGGGTCGACCCCGATCCGTACGACCTGCAAGCTCTCGGCCGTGATCACCTGGCCGCGCGCCACGTCTGAACGGACGGCGATCACCTCCTGCGCGTTGCCCAGGCTCGTGTACGCCCAGGCGGACGCGAGGGCGCCGAGGACGACGAGCAGTACGGAGGCGACGATAAGCGACGGCCGCCTGCGCAGCCTCGGCGGTGGGGTCAGGGCCGTTGACGTCGGCGCGGTCGGTGTCGCCGCTGCCCAACCCTTCGTGTCCGTGCTCGTCATCGGGCCGCCCGTCACCGAGCGTGCGTGGACGTGTGACGAGGGTGCGGTTCATGGGCGAACCATGACGGGTACAGCATGCTGGCCTCGCTGGGGTGGGCGGTGCGTTGGGGCATTCCTAATGGGCGTATGCCACCCATGGCAAGCCCCCTTGTGCACAACTCGGGACGCGAACGGACGCAGTCCAGCAAGCCCGAAGCGACGTCCTCCATGGGGACCGGACGCTGACAAGGGGAGTCGCCTTCTCTCGGGCACCTGTCCCCGCTTTTCGTGCCTGAGAAGATCTTTTGCTCCACCTCACGTGAGGTCGAGGTGGCGCTGTCCGGCCTGCGCTTGCCGAGGATCGATCGTCAGATCGGTACCGCCGTGGGGCCAAGACTCCTGTACAGACCAGGTGGGCGCCACTGCGGTACCGAAATGGCGATTCCGCGACGCCATCCGCCGTCCGTGACATACCCCCTGGGGGAATGCCTGTACAGTCCGCAGCGTTGACCTGGCGTCTGTTGACAGTGCCGGTCTGTAGGGTTGCCTGCACGTACACGAGGGAGTCGAAACGCATGTCAGACGAGGTTCGCGAGATCATCATCGTCGGGTCCGGACCGGCCGGTTACACGGCCGCGATCTACGCCGCGCGCGCAGATCTGAAGCCGCTGGTGCTCGAGGGGTCGATCACCGCCGGCGGCGCGCTCATGAACACCACCGAGGTCGAGAACTTCCCCGGCTTCTCCGAAGGCGTCATGGGGCCTGACCTCATGGACCAGATGCGCGCCCAGGCGGAGAAGTTCGGCGCCGAGCTCATCACCGACGACGCCATCGAGCTGCGCCTCGATGGGCCGATCAAGACGGTCGTCGACTCCGAGGGCAACGAGTACAAGGCCAAGGCCGTCATCCTCGCCATGGGTTCCGGCTACAAGCGCCTCGGCCTCGCCGACGAAGACCGTCTCTCGGGTCGCGGCGTCTCGTGGTGCGCCACGTGCGACGGCTTCTTCTTCAAGAACAAGCCCATCATCGTCGCCGGCGGCGGCGACTCGGCCGTCGAGGAGGCGACGTTCCTGTCCCGCTTCGGCACGTCGGTGACGATCGTCCACCGCCGCGACGAGCTGCGCGCCTCGAAGATCATGCGTGCCCGCGCCGAGGCCGACCCGAAGATCAACTTCGCGTGGAACTCCCAGATCACCGCGATCAACGGCGAGACCAAGGTCGAGTCCATCACGGTGAAGGACACCCTGACCGGTGAGCTTCGTACGATCCCGGCCGAGGGCGTCTTCGTCGCGATCGGCCACGAGCCGCGTTCGGAGCTCGTCAAGGACCAGGTCGAGGTGGACGAGGCCGGCTACGTCAAGGTGGTCGACCGCTCCACGCGTACCAACCTTTCCGGCGTGTTCGCGTGCGGCGACCTGGTCGACCACACGTATCGTCAAGCAGTCACCGCTGCAGGCAGCGGCTGCTCTGCGGCCCTCGACGCCGAACGGTTCCTGATGGAGCTCGCCGACTCCGAGGCGCTCGCCACAACGGCCAGCTGACCTGTCACACTGAGCCGAGAAGGAGAGACGCCATGTCACACGCCACCGACGTCACCGACGCCGATTTCGCCGCCAGGGTTCTCAAGTCTCCGCGGCCTGTGGTCGTCGACTTCTGGGCCGACTGGTGCGCCCCGTGCAAGCAGCTCTCGCCGATCCTCGACGAGCTCGCCGTGGTGTACGACGGCAAGATCGACTTCGTGAAGCTCGACACCAACGAGAACATGGGAGTGCCCGCCCAGTACGGCGTGCTCCGTCTCCCCACCGTCCTGGTCTTCTCGAACGGTGAGATCGTCAAGCAGTTCATGGGCGCGGTGCCGAAGCTCCAGCTGCGCAAGGCACTCGACGAGGTGGCGTAGCCCACGCTATGACCGGGGGCGACCAGACGCCGCCCGGGTCGGGCCTTCCCGATCCGGAGGGTGCGGGCGCGCCCCGAGCGTGGGGACCGACGCCTCGGCGCTGGGTACCCGGGGACAGCTGGGCGGGTGCGGCCCGCGTCTCGAACGCCCCGGCCGCACGCCGCTCCGCCCTCACTCCCCTGCCTGAGGACGACGAGCCCTCTTCCGCGCCTCGCCGCTCCGCGATGAGCCCGACCGAGCACGACGACGCGCCCGCGTCTCGCGCACGCCGCTCCGCGATGAGCCCTGACGAGGACGACGACGTCGATGCCGTCGTCCCGCGCCGCTCGGCATTGAGCCCCCTCCCGTCCGATGAGGCACCGGCTGCCGTTGCCCGCCGCTCCGCGTTCACTCCGACCGAGCCTGAGGACAAGCCGACCCCACGCCGCTCCGCCTGGGTGGAGGAGGACGACGACGAGGAGGACGAGGGGTACGAGGAGACGTTGCGTCTGCCCTTGCCGCGCCACTCCAGCGAGTACGCCACCGCGGCCAGGGCCATCCAGCCCGCGCTGCCCGATCTCGGGCCCACCCCGGAATCCGCGCCATCTCCGGTCGAAGCGTTCTCGCCCGTTGAGCCCCCGTCACCCGTGACGGACGCGGTCAGCCCGTTCTCCCCCTCCGTACAACCCGCACTCCCCGACCCCGCGCTGTCGGCGCCGATCGAGGCCGAGTTGGCCAACCCGCACCTGCCCGTCGTCGCTGCCGTGACCGTCGTCGAAGGTCATGTGTCTGCCCTCGGACCGGTTGCAGCCCAGACCGCGCACGACGTGCCCCCGGTCACCGTTCCCGAGACAACCATGGCCGCGGCGGCCGCCGCCGCAGACGGCTTGGCCATGCCCGACATCGCGGAGCTACCGGCCGCCGTCACCGAGAAGCAGGAGCTGCTCGCCGAGGAAGAAGCGATGCTCAGCGAGGGCGGGCACGTCGTCAAGGAGGACAGCTCGTCGGTCGGAGACGACACGGCCACCTGGTTGTTCGGCTCGGCGTTCTCAGATGCTGACCACTCCCTCTACCGCCGACCTGCCCCCGGCGAGCCCGAGACCGAGGTCGACCTCACGCCGATCGTCATCGACGACCCCGAGTACGACGTCCGCAAGGGCACGTCGCCCAGCGCGAAGTCGACACCGAGGCCTAGCCGCCCCGCCCGTACGAAGCCGAGCCGCGGGACGTCCGCCCGCCGGGTCCACGTCGCGTGGCGCGACCACAAGCGGTTGCTGCTGATCAGCTCGATCGTCCTGGGACTCCTGCTCGTGGTGGGTGGCGGCGGCTACCTGCTCTCCCGGTACAACCCGACGATGGCCGCCTTGACCGAGGGCAATCTGACACTGCCGCCCACCGCCGGCACGTACCAGCGCGACCCTGCTCAGGGAGCAACCCCCTCGGCCGACCCGATCAGCAAGATCCAGACGGTCTCCGCCACGTACAGCCTCAATGGCACCCAGGAGTTCGTCGCGATCGCGTACCGGCCACAGACCGACTCAACGGCCGCACTCAATGAGATCCAGGCCAGCGGAATCGTCAAGGTCAACGGCGGTGCGTGCGGCCGGACCGCCGATCAGAACCGCATGGCCTGCGCGGTCGTCTCGGGCACGACTGCCGTCCTGCTGCTGACCCTCGTCGACCAGTCCGCCGACGAACTCATCGCTGCAGCCCAGTCCGTCGCCTCCGGGATCGGCAAGACCTGACGCGTGGGTGAAGGGTCCGCCCTTCGGGGATCGGGCCAAAGAAGGCTGCCTGGACCACGCCGAGTGTGCGTGCACCCAGCTGGATCACTGCAACGTCTCGTCGTCGCCTACGTCGGCTATCTCGTGCTGACGAGCTCTCGATGTGTCGCGGAGAGACCGGGCTCGGACCGCCCGGCGGGAGTGGGCGGTGTGACGGGCCGGACGATGTCGGCGACCTGCCGCACCACCTCGTGCGCGCTCGGCAGCCAGACGCGCGTGCCGCGAAGATCGAGCCGGTGCCGTACGCCGTCGTCGAGAGGCCGGAACCCGTTCGCCGCAAGCCAGCCGCGGCTCGGCCGTTGGCAGGTACCGCGCTCCGAGGACGCCGCGTCGATCGCATTGATGTTGCGCTGGTCGACGAGCTTCGCCGCGAGCCGCTGGACGGCCTGCTTGCCGAGTCCGAGCTGGGGGTGGGCGCCCTCCACGTACACCGCCAGCAGCGCGGCCGCGTCCGCGTTGGCGCCGCGGGCCAGCGGGTGACGGCGCGGGACGTACAAGGCGGGCGTGACGAGGACGTACGCCATCGGCTCGCCCGACACGTACACGCCGACGCCGCAGAAGCCCCACTCATCGTCGCCGGCATCGGCCCACGCGCGGTCCTTGACGAGCTTCTCCACCTCTTTGCACGTCGTGCACAACGGCAACGAGTCGAGGTCGGAGGCATGCAGCAGCCGGAAGCGGCGGCCGGTGATCGGCCAGGCCGGACGGTTCATCGAGACCTCTGTTGTCGGCTGGGTGCGGGTTCGCCCTGCTTCGAAGCGTACCGACCATCCCTCGCCTACGGCAGACTAGGCAGGGTGAGTCTTGAGCAGCCCCGACGCGACACCCGGCTCGACCGTTACGTCGAGACGTACGCCGAGCGCACGCACGGACTCAAGGTGTCCGCTGTACGGGCTCTCTTCTCCGTCGCCAACCGCCCCGAGGTCGTCTCACTGGCAGGCGGGATGCCCAACATCTCAGACCTGCCGCTCGACATCATCGGGTCCGTCATCGGCGAGCTCATCGCCACGCGCGGCACGCAGGCGATGCAGTACGGCTCGGGGCAGGGCGAGGAGGTCATCCGCGAGCAGATCTGCGAGGTGATGGCGCTCGAGGGCATCAACGGCCACCCCGACGACGTGACGATCACCACGGGCTCGCAACAGGCGCTTGACCTTGTCACACGCACGTTCATCGACCCGGGCGACGTCATCCTGGCCGAGGCGCCCTCGTACGTGGGCGCGCTGGGGACGTTCCAGGCGTACCAGGCGCAGGTCGTCCACGTCGCGATGGACGACGACGGCATGCTGCCCGACGCGCTGACGGCCGCGATCCGTACGGTCCGGGCGCAGGGCCGCCGCGTGAAGTTCCTCTACACGATCCCCAACTTCAACAACCCCTCGGGTGTGCTCACGTCGCTCGAGCGGCGGCACGAGATCGCGCGGATCTGTCGCGAGGAGGGCCTGCTGATCATCGAGGACAACCCGTACGGGCTGCTGAGCCTCGACGCCGACCCCATTCCGGCGATCCGCTCGTTCGACGCGGAGAACGTCGTCTACCTCGGGTCGTTCTCGAAGACGTTCGCGCCCGGGTTCCGCGTCGGCTGGGCCCTCGCGCCGCATGCCGTACGGGAGAAGCTCGTCATGGCACAGGAGTCGGCGACGCTGTGCCCGCCGGTGTTCAGCCAGTTCGCGATCAGCACGTACTTGTCGAACTGGGACTGGAAGGCGCAGATCACGGTCTTCAAGGACATGTACAGGGCACGTCGCGACGCGCTGCTCGACGGGCTGACGGCCCACATGCCGGCGGGCACGACCTGGACGCACCCCAAGGGCGGCTTCTTCGTCTGGGTGACACTGCCCGAGGGCCTCGACTCGCAGGCGCTGCTGCCGCGCGCGGTGACGAACCGGGTCGCGTACGTACCTGGCACCGCGTTCTACGCCGACGGGCTCGGCAGCCGGAACATGCGGCTGTCGTACTGCTTCCCGACTCCCGAACGCATCCTCGAGGGCACGCGCCGCCTGGGCGAGGTGCTCGACGCCGAGCTGGAGATCCACACGATGTTCGGCATCGACTCGACTCCTCACCCGCACGATTTCGCCTCGGGCCCCGGGCCCGACGTCTCCTAGGAGCAACATGACTTCAGACCTGGTCGTCGTCCTCGCCGGTGGGCTCTCGCACGAGCGCGAGGTGTCGCTGCGATCCGGGCGACGGGCCGCACAGGCGCTCCGCGACGTGGGCATCGAGGTCGTGGAGCTTGACGTGTCCAGCTCGCTGCTCGGCCGGCTCGAGGAGCTGGGCAAGCCCGTCGTCGTACCGATGCTTCACGGCGGTGCCGGCGAGGACGGTGCGCTCCGGCAGGCACTCGAGCTCGCCGAGGTGCCGTTCGTCGGCAGCGGCTCCACGTCCTCCCGCGTGGCGTTCGACAAGGCCATCGCGACGCCGCGGGTGGCGTCGGCCGGGTGGGCGACGCCTGCGCAGGTCGCGCTGCCCGACGACATGTTCCGGGAGCTCGGCGCGCCGACGCTCGTTGCGGCACTGGCCCGCCACCTCGGCTTCCCCATGATGGTCAAGCCGGCTCGTAGCGGCTCGGCGCTGGGCTGCGCGAAGGTCGAGCGGATCGAGGACCTGCCGTCGGCGATGGTGCAGGCCTATGCGTACGGAGGCGTGGCGGTCGTCGAGCGCTTCGTGACGGGCATCGAGGTGGCCGTGCCGGTGATCGACACCGGCAGCGGGCCCGTGGCGCTTCCGGCAGTGGAGATCAGGCCGGACTCTGGTGTGTACGACTACACGGCGCGGTACACGGCAGGCGCGACCCGGTTCCTGGCGCCGGCCGAGCTGACCGACGATGTCGCTGAGCGGTGTGCCCAGCTCGCGATCGGGGCTCATCAGGCGCTGGGGCTCCGCGACCTGTCCCGTACTGATCTGATCGTGGACGCGGACGGTACGCCGGTGTTCCTCGAGGCGAACGTGGCGCCGGGGATGACGGAGACGTCGACCATGCCGCTGTCGATGGAGGCAGCCGGGCTGGACCTCGGGCACGTACTGTCCGAGCTCATCGCGCTCGCACGGCTGCGGGGAGCTGAGGCATAGCGCATGGGCGAGGCGCCCGTACGGTCCCCGTGGGTGCCGCGGCTCATCGTCGCGGTCGGCGTGCTGGCCGCGCTCATCATGGGCTGGTTGGGGCTGTGGCAGGCCCAGGTCTTCGCCAACCAGGGCAAGTCGGCGGCGGCGGCGATCACGGGCGAGCCTGTCCGGCCACTCGATGCGTCAGTGACCGGGGACAACGTGGGCGGACTCTGGGGCCACACGGTGTCGGTGACCGGTCATTACGTTCCTGATCAGCAGGTGCTCGTGGTCGGTGCGAACGGTACAGGGCGGGTCGTGACAGCGTTCCAGCTGGCCGACGGCCGTGTCGTGGCCATCGCGCGCGGCGTGGGCTCCGGACGCGAGGTGCCACCGAGCGGAGACGTGACCCAGACCGGGGTGTTCCTTCCCACGGAAGCGGCGTCGGATTGGACGGTGCCCAGCGGGACGTACGGATCCGTACGGCTCCAAGCACTCGCCCAGGTCTGGCCCCAACCGGTGGTGTCTGGCTACGTCACGCTCGACGCGTCCGAGGCGAAGGCTCAAGGACTGAGCGCGGCAGCGGTGGTTCTGCCGACGCTCGACGGGCAGTTCCGTAACGCCGGGTACGCGCTGCAGTGGTGGGCGTTCGCCGTGTTCGCCCTGGTCATGAGCGTCCTCATCGCCCGGAACTACCGTCGGCGCGGGATGCAGCTCAGCGACGGCGACTAAGGTGGCCGCGACGTGCAAGAGGGAGGATTCAGCGTGAGCGACAGCACCGACGAGACCGTAGGCTCGAACGCCCAGACCTGGGTGCAGCCAGAGGTGGAGTCGTCCTCAACACCTCCAGGCGGCACACCGGCGGGGTTCATGCATCCCCTGGCGTCGATCATCCCTGCTGATGAGATCCCGAAGGTACGTGCGGCGCTGATCCGCTACCGGGTGATGGCCTACACAGTTGGCGTGCTGCTCATCCTGCTCATGCTCTTTGCCGTGCCTATGAAGTACTTCGGCAACGACGACCGCTGGGTGACGTGGTTCGGCGTACCGCACGGCTGGCTGTACATGCTGCTGATCCTCACCGCGATCGACCTCGGGCGTCGCGTGAAGTGGAGCATCCGCAACGTCATCCTCATCGCGCTCGCCGG
>Ga0182021_10000827_pt1 | contig 34728 bp, 29 predicted proteins | sample 612E3MmetaG_FD_120493 | JGI IMG/M metagenome (GOLD analysis project Ga0182021, IMG submission 120493) | Permafrost microbial communities from Stordalen Mire, Sweden - 612E3M metaG (Illumina Assembly) | ecosystem: Environmental > Terrestrial > Soil > Wetlands > Permafrost | place: Sweden... | reverse complement strand
TGGGTATCGGGGGTGCATCGCGTAGCGCCTCGACGCACGTCTCGACGAGCTTCTCATTGTCGAAATCCACTCGGTAAGTGGTCTTGTGCTTGATCCGGTCCCACAGGGCCTTGAACTCCTGACTGTGAAGGACCGCCTGACGGGGCCTCACTTGCCGCCGCTCGTCGGCGTTCTTGATCTCAAGCCGACCGGCCAGCTTGCGCAAAACCTGGATGATCTGGCTCTGATGAGGCGCAAAATCCTCCGGCAGCTTCACTTGGTCGGCCTTGAGGTCAGTTCGCAGAGCGTCCTGCACCTTGCCGGTCGCGTCGACGTAGCCCTGCTCCTTTAGGTACCCCTAACAGGCTGCTGAAAGACCCTACCCGAATGACGTGGCAAATGAAGCCGGCGCTTCTCTTGCTCGCCCGAGAGCGGGAGAGCGGCACGGGGAAGCTGACCGTGGGCGCCGACCGTGACCGAGGAAGCCTTCGGCTGGATGAAGACCACCGGTCCCCTGGGCAAGCTTCTGCACCGCGGTCTTGCCAAGGTGGCGGCCGGGCTTCACCTTCGCCCGCGCCGCGTACAACCTGGTCAGGCTGGGAAGACTCCTGGCGGCGCCAGGCAGTCGTTGCTTTCCCGCCTGTCGCCCGGGTGATAGGCTGACGGGTGATAAGCTCCTAGTTCTCCGTCGTGTTCTGATGCTGGGCGGTGTCGTGAAACTCGCATTGCTATGCTGCTGGTCCAACATGAGGATCTATCCGATCTACTCATCGAATCTGCGCGCAGCGATCGAGCGACTCACTGGTGAACCGGTGGCGGTGTTGACCACGAACTGCATGTGCTTCAACAGGAACAACCCCGTTCCCCAAGAGTTCGATCTCATCGGCCTACCCTATTTCTCACGGCGGGCGTCGAGCAGCAAGACCAAGAATCTGGTCAAGCGATACCTGTACGGACCCAATGAGGCCATGAGGGGCAGACTGCTCTCTTCGAGGTCCGACGCATACGACGTGATCGACTTTCAGCAGTCGTCGTACGCATTCGGATACGAGTCGCTCAAGTCGCTGCTCGAACATAGGTCCCGGGCCAAAAAGGTAGTGACGATCCACAAACTCGACGAGATCCAAAAGTTGAGACCGGAAGTCAATACTATCTATAACAGGGCTGACGCAATAATCGTGTTCAGCGATGAGATGAAAAAGATCATGGTAGACTACGGGGTAAGAGATGGCCTAGTATCCGTGATTCGGCATGGTACTTCCATTCCTCCGCTGGAGAGCGTGACAAATGATCAGGCGATTCTGTTCTGCGGTTCTCCAATACCCAAGGTAAAAGGATTTGAGCATTATGTGGTCGCTCTGCGCATGCTTTCTGAGCGTGGCATACGGCTAAAGACAAAGATCTATGGGTTCTTCGAGACCGATGAAAAGGAATATGCTCTGGATCTAGCGGCACAGCAAGGCGTTCAAGGGTTGCTGGAGTGGCAGAGTTTCGCCAATGAAGACGAGCTTAACGCGGAGTACCAGAAAAGCCTTGTCTGCGTCATCCCGTACACAGGCTACGGAGGCTACTTTCCGGCTGCCCACGCGATGGGGAACGGCGTGCCCATCGTGGCGACCGACATACTCGGGCATGCGGAGTACGCCAGCGGTTGTGGCCTCCTCGTACCGCCCGGCGATGCTGAGGCGCTTGCCTCCGCCATCGAGCGCCTCGTGTCCGACGAATCGCTCAGGCGGATGTACGGGTCGGCCGGCCGGGCGCGTGCCGAGCAAGACCTGAGCTGGGACGCGGTGGCCTCCAAGACAGTGGAGGTCTTTCAGACGATCTTGAAAAAGGACGGCTGATCGTGAGCTGGGAGGTCGCCGATCATCGCGGCCTTGCCGGCCTGGAGGCGCTCGAGCGCGATTGGAGGGACCTGTACCAGGCCATGCCGGTCAAGTCTCGATACCATTCCTACGATGCTCATCTCGCTTTCGCGCGCAATCTGTGTAAAGCCCCTGATCTGAGCAGATACGTGACGCTCAGCGAAGGCGGCAAGGTGCGTGCCATCTGCCCTCTGATGGGCGGCCAGGACACCAGCCTCGGGATCAAGATCAACGCTTGGACTCTCCCTGTCCATCCTCACTGGCCCATCGGCGATGTGGTCTGCGCGGACGACGATGCACGGCAGGCACTGCTTCCCGCCATCCTCAAACTCCTACGCGAAAGACCGGAGGGACGGCCGTTGCTGATGCTGGGGCCGCTGCCGGAGCGTTCGACGCTGTGGGGTCCGCTGGCGGAGCTCAAGTCCGCTGATTTTCACACTCACGACGCGGCCGCCTCGAGAGTCTTCGACTGCACCGTCTCCTACGAGGAACTCATGTCCAGGCTCACGAAGCATTTCCGAAGGAACGTTCGGGCTCACCGCAAGAAGCTCGATTCGTTGGAGGAAGTGCGGTTTTCGACGGAATCGGGCGAGCAGTTGTGGTCCGGCCCGTTCGACGCTTTCCTCGCGGTCGAGGCCTCCGGCTGGAAGGGATCGGGAGGAACCGAGTCCGCCATCCGCCTGCATGAGCACCTTACTGCCTACTATCGCCAACTTGCGACCAGCATGACCGGTCCGGAAGATAGGTGCGAGATAAACAGCCTCCATGCTGACGGGCGTTGCATCGCGGCCCAGTTCTGTCTCAAGACCGGAGCGGAGTACACGATCATGAAGATAGGCTTCGAGGAAGCCTACGCTTGGCTTGGACCGGGCCAACTGCTTCTCGACAACACTCTCCGGAAGTGTTGCGAGGACGAAGGCATCGCTCGCTTGGACCTGGTGAGCGACTCCTCGTGGATCAGGGACTGGCAGGCCGAACCGGTCCCCATGAAACAAGCGCACATGGCCGTCAGCACATTCGTCGCTCGTCCTCTCATGCCGCTTCTTGATTTCCGCTATGGACCGGCAAGAGGCGCCTTGAACCGCTTCCGGGAGGCGACTGGGCACAGGTATGGGCGAACGGTGAGGGCGAAGCGCCGCCGCGCGGAAGCGGCTCGGACACCACACGGGTCTTCGTAGGCGTAGTGTAGGCAGACATGTCTCTAGGTTTCTTTTCCGCGACTGACCTTACCGACGACCAAAAGGCCGCTTGGCGAGAGTTTGCGGGGCGAGTTCCGTGGGCCCACTACGAGCAAGACCCGGATTGGGCCGAGACCAGACGTGGTGGCCGTGGGAAGGAATCCGGTACGCCCCGGTTCTTCTGGTGTGAGAAGGACGGCGAGGTGCGCCTCACAGCCATCGCCATCCGCAGACGTCTTCCCGTGCCGCACGGAGTCTTCTGGCAGTTCGGCAAGGGCCCGACCTTCCTGGACGCGGAGGTTCTGGACGAATGGCTCTCATGGCTCGTGTCCGTCACGCGCCGCGACTCTGCCCGCATCCGCATGGCCCCCGCAGTCCCGCTGCACGAGGGGGGTGATGAGACCGAGACCATCCTGGAACGCCACGGCTTTTTGCGGCGGAGGATGCTCGGCGGCTGGGCGACGCTGCGTATGGACCTCACCCCGGATGAATCCGCGCTCATGGCTTCGTTCCGGCCGAGTACTCAGCAGAGGATCCGCAAGTCGGGGGGGCTCGGCGTGCGTGTCGAACCCTCGGATTCACATCTCGGCTGGGCGACGCTGGCCATGTTGCAGGCTCAGCTGTCAGGCAGGGCGCCGGTTGCTGTGACCGATGCGTCGGACATCGAGCGGATAAGCCGATCGTGGCTGCGAGGGGGCGAGGGAGGGACGGTGCTCGTCGCATTCCACGAGGACGAGCCTCTGGCGGCTGCCCTCGTCGTGATCCATCGACTCACGGGCTATCTGGTCATGATGCCGTCGTCCATCAGGCAGAAGGAGTATCCAACGAGCCACCTCCTACTTTGGGAAGCCATCCGATGGGCGAAGCAACATGGCTGCGCGAGGTTCGACCTTGTCGGTTACAGTCTGGTCGCCCGGCCGGGTGATCCCCTGTGGGGCGTGAACGAATTCAAGCGTGGGTTCGCCTCTCTCGATAATGTAATCAGGTTCGTGGCATTCCACGAACTGGTTGTTGCTCCCAACGTCGTGCGGCTCGCTGCCGTCAGCCTCGCCTTCCAGGCCAGGCTGGCCCGCGGCCGGCAGGCACGAGCAAGGTAGTGTCTACGTTGAAGAGGTCTCCCATCCGCGCCCTCACGGTAGGCGAGTGGAACATCGCCGTCGGCACCGGTTCTCCGGGCGACTTGCTGTGCCCCGAGGGAAGGAACGAGGGACCGCTGGACGTCCAGTGGCTGCCCAAACCTTGGTTCGTGCGGTACCAAGCCGATCCGTTCCTTCTCGGCTTCGGAGAACGATGCTTCCTCTATTACGAAGAACTTCTTCTTTGGTCTGCCCAAGGGCGTCTGCGCGCGCTCGAGATCGATGGCAAGGGAAGGCCGGTCGGCCGGGCGACGGCGATGTTGCCGCTCGACCAACACGCCTCATACCCCTATGTCTTCGAACATGCCGGGGCGCTTTACTGCGTCCCCCAGACCCCAGGCCGCCGCGTGTTGCTCTACAGGAGCGAGGGGCTCGAGGGACCCTGGGAGCCGCAGGTCGTCCTTCTCGAGGGAGTCTCGGCTCGAGACTGCTCCCTGTTCCCCTTCGGCGACCGCTGGTGGCTGTTCTGCACGCTTGCCGGGCGCCATCGGCAGTCTCATCTCTCCGATCTGTACATCTGGCATGCCGCGGCCCCCTGGGGCCCGTGGAAGCCGCACGGGCTTCAGCCTGCCAAAGTGGATATCCATTCTGCCCGACCCGCCGGACGTCCCTTCGTCGTCGACGGGCGCCTGTACCGGCCTGCGCAGGACTGTGGACCGCGGTACGGGGCCTGTGTCGTCATCAACCGGGTCGTCTCTCTCACTCCCACCGAGTTCGCAGAGGAGGTATGCTGCTCGGTCGCGCCGAATCCAGCCTGTGCGTATCGTGACGGCACGCACACACTCACGGGCGGCGCCGGTCTGATCGCGATCGATGGCTATCAGGAGAGAAGAGTGCTGAACCCGGTCACACTGCTTGCAACGCTCCTTCCCAGGGCTCTGGCCCGCATTCCCGCCTGGGGTCGGCCACGCTCATGAAGAGCGGACTCGGAGTCACGGCCGACGGCGTCCTCGAGCGAAAGCTCGTCGTGTACGAACGCAAGCGCGGGTGGGCGGGCCTCGACCTCTCTGAATTGTGGGCGTACCGCGAACTTCTGTACTTCCTCACCTGGCGGGACGTGCTCGTCCGCTACAAGCAGGCCGTGCTGGGTGTGGCTTGGGCCATCCTCCAGCCCTTCCTCACGATGGTCGTGTTCACCGTCGTCTTCAACAGGACGCTCGGAGTCACAAGCCCGGATCCGACCGTCCCGTACACCGTCTTCAGCTTCTCGGGATTGCTCGTGTGGCAGTTCTTCTCGGGGGCGCTCACTCGTTCCGGGGTCAGTCTGGTCGCGAACAGCAACCTTCTCACCAAGGTCTATTTCCCGCGGCTCGTAATCCCCATTTCGGCGGTACTCGCGGGGCTTGTCGACTTCGTCATCTCGTTTTTCATCCTGCTGATACTCATGGCCGGGTACGGGCATGGTCCGAGCTGGCGGATCGTGTTCCTGCCGCTGTTCCTCATCTTGGCCCTCGCGGCTTCGCTGGCCGTGAGCCTCTGGCTCAGCGCGCTCAACGTGCTCTATCGCGACGTGCAGTACGTGATCCCCTTCCTCGTGCAACTGTGGATGTTCATCAGCCCCGTCATCTACCCGATCAGCCGTATCAAGCCAGGTGCTCTGCGGGTGGTCCTCATGATCAACCCGATGACGGGGGTCATCGGCGGATTCCGCTGGGCGTTGCTGGGGAGCCAGAAGTTCCCGGGGCAGTACCTGTGGACTGCGGTCGCGGTCGTGGTGGTCGTCCTCGTCGGGGGGCTGTTCTATTTCAAGAGGATGGAACGAGTCTTCGCGGATGTGGTCTAGATGAGCGATATCGCGGTCCGCACGATAGGCCTCGGCAAGATGTACCGCATCGGCGGTGAGCGGCAGAAGTTCCGCACCCTGCGCGATACCTTGGTCCAGACCGCCAAGCGGCCGATCGAACGGATCCGTCATCCAGGTGCCGCGACCCATGTCTCGCACATACTCTGGGCGCTCAAAGATGTCGATCTCGAGGTGAGACACGGCGAGGCCATCGGGATAATCGGGCGGAACGGCGCCGGCAAGAGCACTCTGCTAAAGGTGCTGAGCCGTATCACGGAACCCACCGAGGGCCGGGTGGAGATCAGCGGACGGGTAGGAAGTCTACTCGAGGTGGGTACCGGATTCCACCCCGAGCTCACCGGTCGGGAGAATATCCAATTGAACGGCGCGATCCTCGGCATGAGCAGAGCGGAGATCAAACGCAAGTTCGACGAGATCGTGGAATTCGCGGAGATATCGCGGTTTCTGGACACTCCGGTGAAACGGTATTCAAGCGGCATGTACGTCCGCCTTGCGTTCGCGGTGGCCGCCTATCTGGATCCCGAGATCCTCATCGTGGACGAAGTGCTTTCCGTGGGCGACGCGGCCTTCCAAAAGAAATGCCTTGGAAAGATGGAGGACGTCGCCGGAGGAGGTCGGACAGTCCTGTTCGTCAGCCACAACATGAGCGCGGTCCGCGCCCTGTGCTCTCATTGTGTCCGGCTGTCGGCGGGCCGACTCGTACAAGTGGGCCAAGTCGACGAGGTCGTCGACGAGTACCTCGCGTCCGGCGGAACGTCCGGCGATGTCTTTGGACTGCGAGAAGACCTCGACTCCATCGCCATCGAGGGTGTAGCCATCGTGGGGGCCCGGCTGCTCGGCATCATCCAGGAGGAGGCTTCGAAGACTGCCCTCGAAGTGATAGTGGATTGCAGAGCCGTTGAGGAGCTCGGGTTCAATCTCGAATGGAGGATCGTCACGGCTGTGGGTGAAGCTATCGTGTTCGGTGCTCCCGAGATCTTCCGGCACGAGCGCATCAGGGCGCCGCGCGGCGATTTTTCGGTCGATCTTGCCATAAGGGACCTGCCGTTGGCCGCCGGCACCTATCGCCTTGAAATAGCGGCCACGCAGGCGTTTCGTCGAGTCATGGACACCGTTCACATCCCGTTCACGGTAGAGACCTGTGATCCTGGAGGGGTAGGGTTCAACTTCCAGTCCCACGGCAATTGGGCGCCGACCTTCGCCGAGGATGACGTGCAGATCTCGTTGGATGCCTCTTTCGGGGCGCACGGGCCGGCAAGTGACGGCTTGGAGGATCTTCTGTGAACGTCTCGGACTCGCTGAGGCCGAACCTGATCATTCAGGCCGGAGGCCGTGGCACCCGCTTGGGGCGACTGACGGCCAACAAGCCCAAAGCGCTCGTGCCGGTTCATGGGAAACCGATGCTCTTCCACACGCTGGACATGCTCCCACACGCCGATGCCGTCGTGATCGGCGACTACGGAATCGACGTGCTTCGGCGGTACTTGGAAGCATTTGGCGCAGACAGATGCTGCGAGATCGTGACGGCAGACGGGGTCGGGACCTGCGCCGGGGTGGCCGAGGCGGCAAGACGCTTGCAGCCGGATGTGCCCGTGATCCTCTCATGGTGTGATCTCGTCTATTCGGACTCTCCAGTAGAGCTCTTCGCCGGGCTTACCAGACCGGCGATAGGGTTGGCCGGATCCTTCCCGTGCCGGTGGTCGTTTACAGGGGGCCAAATACTCCATGCGCCATCAACGACCGACGGTATCGCGGGGTGCTTCTGGTTTCCGCAGACAGCGTTGCTCTACGACGTTCCGCCGAATGGCGAGTTCTGCCAGTACCTTTCTTCCTTGCCCGGTCTAGATGCGGTTGGTGTAACGATCGGCGATCGGTGCAGAGAAGTCGGAACCATTGAGGCCCATGAGCGGCTCACTAGTGGCGATTTTGCTTGCCGACCGTTCAATCGCATCCGACGTCTGGGCGGTGGCTCCATCGTGAAGGAGCCCATCGACCCTCAAGGCGAATCTCTGGCGCGTCTCGAACAAGCATGGTATAGACAAGCGTCAAGTCTGGGGCTTGGCTGCCTACCGCGCATCTTGGGCTACGATCCTCTTTGCATGGAAGAGGTGGACGGACAGGAGCCTTTCCTCCTCCGCAGTTCCGAGAAGACATTGAGGTCGATCATCGACGGCCTGCATGAGCTTCACGATGCTTGTCCCCCGGTGCGGGCCGACGCAGACAGCCTGGACGTCGCCTATTTGAAGAAGACCGCAGACCGTCTGGCGAAGGTGAAGGCGCTAGTGCCTTTCGCAGATCTCCCGGAACTGATGATCAATGGTCGAACCTGCCCGAACCCGCTAACCCATTGGGATGAGTTGAGTTACATGGTCCGGAGCCACTATCCGGATCGTTTCCACTTCATCCATGGCGATCCCACATTCTCCAACATGCTTGTGTCACCCGAAAGAGTCGTCTTCATCGATCCGCGCGGCTATTTCGGCACGACGGACCTGTTCGGCGATGTAGCGTACGATTGGGCAAAGCTTCTGTATTCAGTGATGACCAACTACGACCAGTTTAACCTCGGGCGATTCTCACTGTCCATCATGCCGGACGGAGTGGAACTCGAGATAGCCAGCAACGGTTGGGAAGAGTTGGCGTCGCAGGTGGTTCAAGCATCAGGTGTTCCTCAACCGTATCTCATGACGATTCTGGGCATCATCTGGATGTCACTCACGACCTATGCCTGGGATGACTATGATAAGATTTGCGGCGCTTTCTACAAAGGCACGGAGGTCTTGTCCTCGCTGTGGGCCTAAAAGAGCGACTTCTCGACCAATCAACCGCAATTGCTTCCGTGGCGCAAAGCGACTGCGAGGACCTCGAGCTTCTTCTCGCTGCCTGCGAGGACACGCTTAGACGCGGACACCAGATCGTCGTGTCCGCTCTTGGGAAGAACGTCCCGATTTGCGAGAAGTTCGCCGGCACTCTGAACAGTTTCGGGTTGTCGGCCCGGTTTCTGCACACCAACAGTGCGATACACGGCGACCTTGGCATTCTCGCCCCCGGTGATCTGCTTGTGATCGTTTCAAAGAGCGGTGCGACTAATGAGAGTGTGGCCTTGGCTCGCTTGGTGGCCGACCGCTCTCTCGTTACCTGGGCTCTCAGTTGTGTCCGAGATACGCCGCTGTCGCGACAGACTCAGCACAGTGCCGTTACCGCGCTCGAGCATGAGGGCGATCTGTGGGATTTGGCGCCGGTCAACTCCTCGATCGTCTTCCTGGCAGTACTGAATGCGATCGCCGTTGAGTTATCCCAGCGGCTTGACGTGCCTCTGCAGGCGTTCCTGAGGAATCACCCCGGCGGCGCGATAGGAAAGAAAGGCGAGGAGCTTGTCAGGCTCACTAACACTGAGTGAGTTGCCCAAGACGTGGCTGATCGACATCGACGGGGTGATCTTCCCTCACAACGGTTATCTGGAGTCGGCGGAAGAGTCCCCTTTGCCTGGCGTCCTCGATTTCTTTCGCGCCCTGCCGGAGCACGATGTAGTCTTGTTGCTGAGCGCCCGGGCTGAGACCGAAAGACAACGAACGGAAGCGCAACTGAGTCGTTGGGGGATCCGTTTCTCCCACCTTCTTCTCGGATTGCCCGTAGGCGAGCGTATCCTCATCAACGACATCAAGCCTAGAGGGCTGCAGACGGCTTTGGCCGTCAATGTTGTGAGAAACTCAGGAATCCGCGCCACACTTCTGACTCAGCTCGAAACGACGGACCGGGAAGAGTCGGTCTGAGTCTGGGCCATTGCCATATGGGTCAGAAGCACCGTGGGTGAGAGCAGGCAGAATATGTCGAGACCCCTGCGAAGAGTCGTGATCGATGCAGCGTTGCACGCAGCCCACATGCTTCCCGCCGCGGACCTGGATGCGGTCGCTGTCATCCCCGCCTGCGAGGATTTCGTTCTGCCCCCATACCCCGGCGAACTGGGCATCGAGATCCGCTACTTCCTTGCCCGCGTAGAGCCTTGGTTGCGGGCGGGATGGAAGATCCTGGCACGCCGACCAGAATTGTATCCGGAGGGTTCGGCGGTCCTCGATGACAGCTTGACGGCTGCAGAGAATCGTCTTTTCTCACTCTACGGCGCGGTGCGCTTGGCTACCGGGCCGAAGATAGTCTCGCCGGCAAGGGGACCCTTCAATAGGGCGAGGGCGGTCGTTGCCAACGCAAAGGCCCGACAACTGCAGCAGGAATGGCGGCAGCTGCTTCGCCCATACTTGAGCAACAGGCTGGGCCGGCCATGGACGTGCTGGGACAGAGATCTGACCACGGTCGCTACCGAGTTCATCAAGCACAGCATGTGGAAACATGGCAGTGCGCTTCCCCCGAGTTACCTGCCGCCTGCGTTCGTGTCCGAGGACCAAGAGTGCACATACCCGGAACACGTCGGCGTGCAGTTTCGGGCTGTTCGCTATAACCCCGATGGAAGGAACAGTGACGTAGCGACCGTACTCGCGGAAGCGCAGGCCGTGGCGGCGGACATCTCACTTCCGCTGCTTGTGTACGGTGACGCGGCTGGCTGTGCTCTGCCTGAAGGGACCTGTACGACAGCCTCCCTGGGCGAGGGGCGGCTTCTGCGCAGAGAACTGGGGTACTTGCGGTCCTGCCGGCTCATGCTCGCGCCCAACAGCGGGTGGGCGGACCTCATGTGCTGGCTTCGAATCCCAGTTCTGATCGAGAGGACCGAACCGCTTACGATCTTCGACATGATGGCGTCGTTCGGAGCGCAGATGCTGATACGGCAGCCAGAGGTCCCGGTGCAGGAACAGGCCGATGAGTTGCTGAATACTGGGGGGATGTGGCGCAGTCTGGGGCGCGAGGTTGTCGACCCTGCTTCGCTCGACGAGTGGGTCAGTGAAGGGTGAGCGATGACTTCCAGAGTCCACAATGATCGTCCTTAGCCTTCTGCTGCCCGCTGCGCTTGCCGCGTACTGCATCTATCGGGCGGCAAGGAGTCCTATCTTCCTGCTCGGCGTCCCCTTTCTCCAAGTCATGCGTGAGTCCATCCTTACGAAGAACATCAAGCCGTTATGGGTCCCTGGTAGATACGGAGTCGCTCTTCCCATACTCCTCTGGATGATCCTCGCGTGGGCTTGGTGTGCCTATCGGTCAAGAGACGCAGTCGGGCCCGGATCGGCACGCGTTGTCCGCCTGCCCGGACGCATATTCTTCGAAGAGTCTCTGTTGGTCGCATTCGCGCTCGTAGTGCTTGCCAAGCTGCTCTGGGCCGCGCTCGGACCCGCAGACACGAGAACCCTCCTTAGCCAGGCCGCACCATGGGGCATGCTGTTGGCCGGCTATTGGCTTGTCAGGAGTATGGTCCGACGCTCCAGTTCCCACGAAGTGATGGCACTCCTATACTTCGTCGCCGTTGCGACCGGGCTTGGCGCTCTGCTCTTTATTCTGCATCAAGGGCTGCATGTTCCCATCTATCACGTGGACGAATACCTCACGTTCACGTTCAACGGGCAGGTCCTCACGCGAACATTCTGGTTCATGCCCCCGCTGCTGATCTTCGCCCTCGCGTTCAGTCTCGTTCAGAGGCGATGGACCGTAGTTAACATCGGCATCCTTGTCGTCACGGGCGCAGCCGTAGTGGTGTCATACACCAGGATCTACCTGCTTGCGGCTGCGGCCGTGGTGGTCGCCGTCTTGGCGCTCAGGTGGGCCAAGGAGCGGAATCTCGGACGTCTACTGGGCTGGGTGTCCAAGCTTGTTGTGATCCTGGCCGTGGTCGGTGTCGCATTGATGGTCGCTCTTCCGACGCCCACGCAGTACTTCCTGACCCGGGTAGGGACTCTTACCCACGCCTCCACTCTCACGGCCGACTCAGACGTCCTTGTTCGGGGGTCGGCTCTGGACCAAGTCACGGGCACTTTGGCGGACCGCGGCCAGGTGTATGTGGGAGCTTCTTACGGTGCGGAGGACTCCCTGAGCGCGAACATACAATCCTGGACCTCGGACTCCACTTGGACCGGGCTGATGTACTGGACCGGAATCTTCGGCATCGCGCTTTTCCTTGGCATGTTCTTGCTCTTCGGCATCAGGGCGTTCCGACTGTTCTGGAATACGCAGGGCGAGGCCGAGATTCTCGCAGCTGTACTCTTTGCTGTCGTTGTTGCTACGTTTGTCCAGATGTTCGCATCGTGGACATTCCTTGACCCGCGGTTCTACGCCATGGGTCTCTGGCCGTTTGCTTTCATCACCGGACAGGCCGCCAGAAGGACCGCTGCAAGCACAACTCCTTATGAAGTCACGAGCGAACGGCCATCCACCGCAGCGGCGACGCAGACGACATCGAAGTAAGAAGTTGACGGAGTGAACACACTATCGATGGACGGGGCGTGGACGAGCACGAAGCCGATGCCCAGGGTCACGTTCGGGATCATCGTTCTGAACGGAGAACCGTTCACTCGCTACTGTCTGCGCGCCATCTACCCGTTCGCCCACGAGATCATCGTCGTGGAGGGCGGGCATGAGGACACTCGGGCCGTCGCGACTCCTGACGGCCACTCGGTGGACGGGACGCTGGACACGATCAGGAGATTCTGCGCCGAGGAAGACCCCGAACACAAGGTGACCCTGGTGACCACCGAGGGTTTCTGGCCCAAAAAGGATGAACTGGGGAACGACAGAACGGCTCAGTCGAGGGCATACGCCGAACGCACTACCGGTGACTACCTATGGCAGGTCGATATCGATGAGTTCTACCTTCCCGGCGACATCCGGCGGGTACTGGAGATGCTGGCCGCCGATCCTGATATCTCGGGGGCGTCGTTCCGGCAGATCACCTATTGGGGCAGTCCCGCCATCATTGTCCACAGTTGGAGGGTACGGAGGGGGCTGGATTCGGTCCACCGCCTCTTCCGGTGGGGGCCCGGATATCGTTACGTGACACACGAGCCTCCGACCGTGGTCGATGCCTCGGGGAACGACCTCCGGAAGATGAAGTGGATCGGCGCAGCCGACTTGGAGCGGCAGGACATCTATCTCTACCATTACTCGCTCCTGTTCCCGTGGCAAGTGGAACAAAAGGCCCTGATATACAAGCACGAGAAGCCAGATAACTTCGGGGAGATAATCGAGTGGGGTGAAACCTGCTATTTCCGGCTCGGCCGGCCGTACCGGGTGCACAACCTCTACCAGTGGCCCAGTTGGCTGGAACGCTACGAAGGTGAGCACCCAACGGAGGTGGTCAGGATGATGGATGACATCACCGCCGGCCGGGTCGAAGCCGTTCTCAGGGACAATGACGACGCCGAGCGCCTGCTGGATACTTGGTGGTACCGTCTGGGAGCGATAGGTTTGTCATATGCCGACTATCTCGATCGGGCGGGGCTCCGCGTACTCCGGGTACTGTATAGGGCGTACCGGGCTCCCAAGGCGATCATGCGCCGCTTGCGCGTGAAAAGAGCAAAGGATTCTTCGGAGGAGAGGGACAGTGCGATTTCCCCAAGGCCATAGGAGCCTAAAGGCATCCCTCCCATCGTTCATCCTCCTGTACCACAGGGTGGCCGGCCCGGAGTTCGACCCGTTGTGCCTCGCCGTCACTCCTGATCACTTCCGAGAACACATGCGTATCCTGCGGCAGCGCTGTCTTCCTGTGTCGCTCGACGGCATCTGGCCGCCCCGTTCCTTCGGGTCCGGACTTCGTTCGGTCGCCGTCACCTTCGATGACGGCTATGCCGACAATCTCACTGCCGCTTTGCCGGTACTCGAAGAGGAGGAGGTCCCCGCGACCGTCTTCTCGTGCGGATGGCGAGGAGATGGCCGGCCCCCTGGTTTTTGGTGGGACTTACTTGCGGTCTTGGTGTTCGGCACCGACCGGTGGCTCACCCGATCGCTGGAGGTCACCGCAGCCGGCGAGACCCGCATCTGGCGCCTTGAAGGCGAAACGGGTCCGGGACTGCGACCGGTGGATACCACGTGGTCGGTTCTCCGCGAAGACGACCCGGACGTCCGCTACTCCGCGTATCGCTGGCTTTCCCGGGCGTTGCGGCTCTCTGACGCGAAGCAGCGCCAGGAGGCGATACGCCGCCTGGAAGCGTGGGCCGGCGACCCGGTGTACTCCGCCGTGCCCGACGCCGCGCCCCGACTGGACGCAGACGGGTTGATCCGGCTGGCCGACAGTCCGATGATCACCGTTGGCTCGCACACCATGACGCACCCTGTTCTGGCCAGCCTGTCCGCGGCAGATCAGTTCGAAGAGATAGACTCAGCCAGGCTCCAGCTGCAGGCGATCACAGGGCGGCCCGTCACCACGTTCTCGCATCCACACGGAACGCGCGGGGATTTCAACAAGACTACGCTGCGCGTACTGCGGAAAGCCGGAGTCACGCTCGGCTGCGCCAACTATCCCGGGCTTGTGACGGCGTCCTCGGGACCGTATCGATTGCCCCGCTTCTTGGTCCGCGACTGCACCGGCGAGGCGTTCGAGGCTCTCCTGGCGAGCGCGGGCGCGTACGCGCCCCCCCGCAGGAGCAGGTCCCTGAAGCGGCTTTTGGGCAGGTAGGGGACCGATGCAGCCCATGTCGAGAGATATCCAAAGGACGGCTGCGGTCTGGTCGGCGTACGAACCGCAGATAGCGAGCGAGTTCTTCGGCTTTCCGCCGCTTCGCCGGTACCTGATCTCCACAGCCTTCGGAGAAGAGGCCGCAGAGGAGCATGCGGGCAACCGTTGGTGGGCCGAAGACATCGTAGCCGATCGATACCTGATGGGACGTGATGTCTCGTCCGTCCTAAGTCTGTGCTGCGGTTTCGGCGCGATCGAGCAGCACATGGTCCCGTACCTGGGCTCCGTGAAGCACTGTCTCGCGCTTGATATCGCTGAGGGCGCGGTCAGCGAGGCGGCGCGGCGCGCGCAGGTGGCCGGCCTCGACCAGGTCATCTCCTACCAGGCCGCAGACTTGAACACATACGACTGGCCGAGTCCGACATACGACCTGGTGATCGCCAACGGGGCGCTTCATCATCTTGCCGAGCTCGAGCGGGTGTTGGACGGCGTCAAACGCAGCCTCAAACCCGGCGGCATCCTCTACACGAACGAGCACATCGGGGTGTCGCACAGGGATTTCTCCAGCAGGCAACTGGAGTTGATAAACGGCGCGGCGTATGTGGTGCCACCGGAGCTTCGTCGTCGCCGCCCCGTGCGCAGCAACCCATTCGTGCAACCTCGGCTTCGGCGCTTCGCCGACCTATTTCTGGGCAACCTGAACCTCGACGGGGAACACCCGCGATGGAGTGGCAGGAAGCGGGCTTTGGCGCGCATCCTCAGATGGGTGTCCCTTCCTCCCCGGCGGGGTCTTGGGCCGCTCGTGCTCTCTCAGAAGCGGGCCACGCTGGGGAAAGACCCTTCAGAAGGCGTGAGCTCCGAGCGCATCGTTCCCGCGATCACGGAGCGATTCGGCCAGGTGCGAGTGCATCCTTACGGCGGCGCCCTTCTGGCTTACGCCTTGGACCCCGCCTTCTACGAAGGGTTCCGGGGGGAGGATCCCCGTCATGCCCGGATCTTGCGCGACCTCTGCTCCCTGGAGGCGTCGCTTGTCGACATCGGAGAGCTTCCCCACGAGCATGCCATCATCATCGCGACAGCCAGCTGAGCAGGTGGGGGGTCCCGCCCCGAAAGGCGTCCTGTCGGTCGTTCAGCTGAACACCCATGACGAAGGTGGCGGAGCAGCCTGGCTGGCCCGCGAACTCCACGAGGGTCTCAACCGTGCCGGCGAACTCTCTCGCTTCGTCGTGGGATACAAGCGCTCCGCCGACGCCTCGGTGACCGCGATGGATAACGACAGATACCGGAATCCCTGGTCTCGTTTCTGGCTTTCGGCGGCCGCCTCAGCGGAAGCGGCCTCGGTCTCCTTCCGGGGAAAAGGGCGGCTGACCAGCGGTCTCGCTGATATCGCTCTGCCCGAGCATGCCCTCGCGAGGTATCGGGGTGTCGATTACTTCGGCTATCCGGCCGCGTGGCACTTCGAGGATTGGTGCGGGTCCGCCGATCTAGTCCATCTCCACAATCTTCACGGCGGGTACTTCGACCTCCGGGCTCTGCCGGTTCTGTCTGCGCGCTTGCCGACAGTAATCACCCTGCATGACGCGTGGCTGCTAGCCGGCCACTGCGGACACTCCCTCGACTGCGAGCGGTGGAGGATCGGGTGCGGCGATTGTCCCGACCTGTCGATACCGCCGGCCATCCGGCGCGACGGCACCGCCCGAAATTGGCGGACCAAGCGGGACGTGCTCGCCTCGAGCAAGCTCTACGTGGTGACGCCCTCCCGATGGCTGATGGACAAGGTGCAGCCCTCGATCCTTGGCGCCGCAGTCGCCGAAGCCCAGGTGATCCCCAACGGGGTGGATCTGGACGTGTTCAGGCCTCAGGACGAGCGCTCGGCACGCGCGGCGTTGGGTATCGCGGCGGATGCCCGGGTCCTGGTCTTCGCCGCGAACGGCGGGGCGAGAAACCCGTGGAAGGACTTCTCGACCATCCGAGATGCGGCCGTCCAGGCAGCCGAGGCGATCGGTAGCGAGTTCTTGCTGCTGGTCATCGGAGGTCAGCCCGGCGACGAGCAGATCGGGAATGTGCGACTGCGCTCTGTCGGCGAGGTCTTGGACCGGTATCTGCTGGCACAATACCTGGCCGCGGCTGACATATCCGTGCACGCGGTGAAGGCCGACAACTTCTCGCTTTGGTTGAGCGAGTCGCTCGCATGCGGTACGCCGCCGGTCACCGTGCGGGTCGGCGGTATACCAGAAGTCGTCCAGGATGGAGTCACGGGCCTCGTCGTCGACCCGGGGGACGCGGCGGCCTTCGGCCGCGCGTTGGTAGCCCTGCTCTCCGACGACGAGTTGCGGGTCACAATGAGCAAGGCCGGAGCCGCTTACGCCTCGGCGCATCTCGGGTCGGCCAGGATGGTCGATGACTACCGCCGGCTGTATCGTGAGATCCTCGATGGGGAAGCCGACAGTCGCCGCCGGGAAGCCGAGCAAGAGCCATGAAACCGACATCCATCACGCCGCCCACTCTCAGCATCGTCACGCCGTCGTTCAATCAGGCGTCGTATCTTGAGGCGACCATGTCGTCCGTCATCGGCCAGCACTATCCCGGCCTGGAGTACGTGGTGGTCGACGGAGGCTCGAGCGACGGCAGCATCGACATCATCCGCGGCCACGAGAACGATCTCGCTTGGTGGGTGAGTGAGCAAGACGGGGGGCACGCGGACGCCGTCAACAAGGGGTTCCGGAGGACTTCCGGGGAGGTGATGGGTTGGATCAACAGCTCCGACCTGTACCTTCCCTGGACACTGGCGGTAGTGGCGGAGATTTTCGCCAGCCGGCCGGAGGTCGATTGGATCACCGGCGTGCCCTGCGTGGCAGGCAGCGATGGGGTAGTCAGGCGGACCAGCGTCACCAGCGTGAACCGCTATGACTATTTGTCCACGGACAGCATCAGGATCCAGCAGGAATCCACATTCTGGCGCCGCGGTCTTTGGGAAGCTGTAGGAGGGCTCGATGCATCACTCCGCTACGCGGCCGACTTCGACCTGTGGTCCCGCTTCTTCGCTCACGCCGAGCTGTACTTCGTGACCTGTGCGCTCGCCGTGTTCAGAGTGCACGGAGAACGTTTGGGTGCACCTGGAGGAGACGCATACAAACGCGAGGCGGCCGATTCCTTGCGTCGAATGGCCGGAAATGCAGGCACGAGCGACCTGCGGAGAGCCCGGGCGGTGTCGATCGCCCGACGTATCGGGGGCCGGTTGGGGCCGCAGCTTCTGGAGGTTGCCCCTGCCTGTGCTTGGTATCGCCACCCCCAGATCTCATACGATTTCAGCGCAGACACCTGGAAGACCGTGACCGCCGGACGCCTCGGACGAAGGTAAGCTGGGGCCCAGCCGCGCGAGCCTTCCTGACCCGCGCTCCTCGTGACTTTGGCGAGGGCCGTACAGTAAAATAGCAGCGGTCGTTCTACTCCCGCCGGGTTTCGGCCGAGCGCGGGCAGGAACTGAAGGAGTGACTACAGCTGAAGCAGCCCATCAAGCGAAGCGTCCTTATGGTCTCCGACAATCTCGGTTGGGGGGGCCGTGAAAGACAATTGGGTCTGTTGTGCAGCAACCTTCCGGAAACGTGGAAGCCCGTGGTGTGGACTGTCGATGGGGGGGACTACGCGGAGGTGCTGAGAGACTCGGGGGTCGAGGTCCGCGTAGTTGGAAGACGACACCGCTGGGACCCGAGCTTCTATCTGGATTTCTGGAAGACGATCCACGAAGTGCGGCCAAGCGTCGTACATTCATGGGGTTGGATGGCGTCGTCGGCTGCTGCCCCCGTATGCAAGTGCATGCACATCCCTTTCATCGACGGAAGCATCCGTAACGGCATGCCTGCCAGGCGGAAGAACGTGCTTGTCTGGACCGACCGGCGGATGGCGGATCGCGTGGTCGCCAACAGTCTTGCGGGCCTGAAGGCCAACAGGATCCCCAAGGCGAAAGGTCGAGTCGTCCACAATGGTTTCGACGCCACCCGACTCTACGAGGGCGTGGATGAATTGCCCGGAAGCCCGGAGCAGTTCCGCGTGGTCATGACCGGCAGGATGCTGCCCCAAAAGGACTTCGGCACCTTCCTCGATGCCGCCCGCATCCTCGCCGGTCTGGAGCCCGGTCGATGGCTGTTCGTCGCCGTCGGCTGGGGCGGCAACCGCCAGTCGCTGGTGGAACGGAACGCGGATCTGGTCGAACGGAAGGTGGTCGTTTTCCCGGAAGGGCGCCATGAGGTCATCGGACTGGTTCGAGCGTGCCACGCAGGTGTGTTGCTCACCACCCCGAAAGTTCACGCCGAGGGCCTTGCCAACTCGATCATCGAGTACATGGCGTGTGGGCTTCCGGTAGTGTGTTCCGACAGCGGCGGCAACCGCGAGTTGATCCAAGATGGTGTGTCAGGCTTCGTGATACCCGCGACCGATCCATACGTGTTGGTGCAAAAACTCCTTGTTCTTCGGGAAGACCCGGATCTGGCGCGTCAGATGGGGGAGAGAGGGCGGCGCAAGGTGCTCGACGAGCTGAGCGTGCAGCAGATGGTTCTCGCTACGACCGAGGTGTACGAAGAACTGTGTGGTGGCTCGCGGGATGAGTAGCGGATCCATCGTGAGCGGTCGGCGAGCGGAGACGGCGTCAGGCGCACAGGCTCGTGCGCTCAGCATTCTTATGCTGGCACCGTATCTGGGAGGCAAGGGTCCTCTGCCGAAACACACCCCGGTTCTGGTGGACAGCCTTCGGCGCCTCGGCTGCGAAGTGACTGTCCAGACTTGGGGCTACAGGGACGAGTTCGAATCCCTTGCCCGCAAGATATGGGACAGAGGTCGCGACGTACTCCTCCTTCGCCGGCTGGCCGAACGCGGCGGCTACGACGTCATTGTCGTGAAGACGGGCCATGATTGGCGGACTCTGACCCGGGACATCCCCTTACTCCTCGCCACTCGAGGCATGTCGTGTAAACAGGTCCTCCAGTTTCACGGCAGCAGTCCGGAATCACTGCTCGCCCCGGGACACCGAATCTTCAAATCGGCCTCACGGCTGCTCATCAGGCTCTCCGATGCCGTCATGGTCCTTTCCCGAGCAGAGGAGAAAGCCTGGAATGAGTTCTACCCCTCGCGAGACGTGTACGTGGTCGCGAATCCACTGGTCCCCCGTTCCGAGGCCGGGGCTTCGGTGGGCGGCGCGGCGTGCCCTGCGGCCTCGGACTGCGAGCCCCCGATGATTCTTTTCGTCGGCAGACTGACGAGGGCCAAAGGACTCTTCGAGCTGTTGGAGGCGGCACGCTTGCTGCAAGCGGAACACCCAGACATCCCATGGCGTCTCGTGATCGCCGGGGAAGGTCCCGATTCAGCGGCTCTGCAGTCGCTTTCCGAACAGTCCGGCCTTGCGGACCGGGTGGAGTTCCCGGGTTATCTGGTGGGGGAGCAGCTCGACGCTGCATACCGGGCCGCTTCGGTGTTCGTTCTACCCTCGTATGCGGAAGGTTTCCCGACCGTGGTGACGGAGGCCATGGCTGCGGGCCTTCCGATCGTCGCCACAAGCATCCGTGGTCTTATCGACTATCTGGAAGACGGCGTCAACGCCTTGTTCGTTGAACCTCGGGACGCACTCGGGCTTTATCACGCCCTTGCCAGGCTGCTTCAGGATGAGGATCTGCGACGTTCGATGGGGCGAGCGAATCGTGAACGCGTGAAGATCTTCGAGCCTGATGCAGTAGGTAGCCGCTACTTGTCGACCCTTGAAGCCATTCTGGCCCGTCCCGACCACTCCTAGGCTCAAACTAGGTACCAGAGAGATGTTCAGAAAACAGATCTACGAGCAACTCACTCCAGAAGGCCGCCGCAGACTCTTCTGCAACTTCACCGGGGTGGGCATAGAAGCGCTCACATTCGATGAGGCGGAACAGCGCATCGACAGGTGGGTCCGGGACAAATCAAGGCCCTCTCGTCACATAGCCTGTCTGAACGCCTACTGTGTGGCGCTCTCGCTTCGAGACAGCGAACTCAGGGCCATCTACAACAGATCAGATATCGCCGGGGCGGACGGCATGCCTTTCGCCCGCTGGACGAGATGGCTTCTGAAGGTGCCGTGCGACAGACTGTCCGGCCCCGACCTCGTGCTCCGTCTCGCGGAACACTCCGCCGAGACCAACTACAAGTTCTATCTCTACGGTGGCGAGCCGGACGTGCTCGACCGGGCACGGGCGCATCTGCAGGAGAGGTACCCGCACATCCGCATCGTAGGCGCCCTCTCTCCTCCATTCCGTGAACTGAACCCCGAGGAAGACAGGCAGCTGTGCGATGACATCAATCGCCTGCAGCCGGACATCATCTTGGTCTTCTTGGGTACACCCAAGCAGGACTATTGGATAGACGCACATCTTCCCGTCTTGAGGGGAGCTGCGATCGTTTCGGCAGGCGCGGCAGTGGATTTTTTCGGGGGGCGCGTGAAGGTGGCCCCGGCCTGGATCAGGAACTCTGGGTTCGAGTGGCTGTACCGCCTGTTCGGCAGGGACTTTCGGCGGCTCTGGAAGCGCTACACGTACTACAACCTCGCGTTTGTCACTGCGTTCCTGCTCCAGCTGTCTGGGCTTCGACGTTACCCGCTAGACCGAGCACCGAGTAAAGCCGACTGACGCCGTTGGCGGGCCCTCTCGATGACCGCGGTCCGGAGCGTGCCTTCTCTCTCCTAGTAAGCCCCCATGTTCACCGGGCTGGCCAGGCCGACGTCGGTGAACGGTACACCGGCTCCTCTGCACGGCGAGTTCGGCTGAAGTGTGAGATCGTCTTGCAGGGCGCCGGAGAAGAGAGGGTCGGTATTGAAGAGAGTATTGCGATCCTTCTGGTACGTCGACTGCCATTGGCTAAGCGTTATGTTCTGCCAATCGACGTTGAATGTTGAGCTTCCGAAGTAGCAGTTATTGTTGATGTCCCATGCTCCCAGCGCTGCGTGTGATTGAGCCTGAACTGCTCCTGTCATCCTGTCACTGCTGAAGATATTGTTCTTAAGCACGTTGCCACTTTGGGTGACGAGAACGTCGTCGATCACCATTCCATAGTGACAACCATCTGAAGGTCTTTGCGGGTCGAATAGGCAGTATCCTATGCCATAACCTGTATTGTTGAATATGCGCAGGTTGTTTATGCTGTAGCTAGAACTGTCGTACCAGGTGTCAAAATAGGCACGATCTGGGCGTTCGATGGTGTTTCCGTAGATGGAGAAGTTACTGATCTGGGGAGCGCTGCCGCCCATCACCTGAATGCTGATGCCGGTCTCCCAGCTGTCCCGGACGTTGCAGTACCGGATCACGCTGTTCCGGGCGAACTCGACCATGATGCCGTTGCCGTCTCGCGACGATCCCTCGTGGGCTCCACCGTTCCAGTCGAAATCACAGTACTCGAGGATGAAGTTGGTGCTGTCCGCAGATGCGATATCGGCTCCGTGGTATGCCCAGTTCTTGAAAGCGAGGTTCTGGAAGGTGAAGTAGTTTCGCCCGGTGCCGGTGAGGCACAGCCCCATGAACCCGCGGGCCGCCTCGATCTTCGTGTAGTCGCCGGCGGGATTGCCGGCGGAGTACAGGTAGAGGTAATGGTTTGATTGGTCGTAGAAGTAATCACCTTGTTTGGCACACCCGCTTACGCTCGTCCGGTCGACGCCGATGGACCGCCCGTCATCGAACAAGACATTGCCGATGTCGTTGTTGTAGTCGTGCTGCGGCTGGGTGATCGTGCTTGCCGTTCTCCATACGTTGCCGCTGTACTGCGCCCAACTACCGCTCGAACTGAGGTCGACGCCGCCGTTTATCTCAGGCTTAGCGCCCGCGCCATAGGCTCCAAACGTGATGGGAGCACCCGGGAGGCCGGCGCCCTTGCTGATGTAGAGGCTGTTGTCCCGCCAGATCTCGCCCCGCTTAAACAGTATCGTGTCGCCCGGCTGGAACGTCATGGAGCTGACCTTGGTCACGCTCTTCCAGGGCCGGCTCGGAGAGGTGCCGTCATTGGAATCCGCGCCGGTGGCGGCGTCGACATAGTAGACATTGCCGGTAGCCGGGAGGGTCGTGCTCGTCGTGGATGCCACGGTCGTGCTCGTCGTTGGCGCCACAGTCGTGCTCGTCGTGCCCGGAGAGACAGTAGTCGTCGTGCTGGTGGCGGTAGTCGTTGTGGTGCTGGCTCCCGCGGTCGTCGACGTAGTGCTCGAAGCACCGCTTGTCGTCGTGGGGCCGGCCACGAGCGTGGTCGAGGGGGTGCCGCCGCTCGACGAGACCGGGACGGTGGTGTCTGCCACCAGGAAGGCGTCCAGGTTCACAGCCGTGCTGCTGGCACGCGGAGTCTTCCGCCCGGTCCAGTCGACTCTCAGGGTGTGACTCCCTGCTTCGAGGTCGATGGCGCTCCACATCACCCTTTGGGATCTGGTCGTCGAGTTGTAGAGGTCCACGTAGGCAGGTGCGCGTCCATCGAGTGTGAGTTTCGCAACACCGAACGAGGGTCCGGTTGTGGCCAGGTATCGGACATCGGTCCCCGTGAACGAGATGGTCGCGGATGCATCGGTCCCGCTCCCGGAACTGTAGCTGCCACCCGAGGCATTGGGGTTGGACAAGGGACTCCACGCACCTGCGAGCGTGACCCGCGGACTGTTGTCCTCCACGGACGTCAGGGTCGCCTTCGACAGCACACCCTCAACGTCGAGCGCATCGATGTTCACTCGGGTGCCCCCGCCCGGGACGCCCGGCTGTCCGGTCCAGGAGATCGCCACTTTGTGGGCGCCGGAGGCGAGAGTACCTGTCGACCAGACTTTCTGCTGGCGTTTGGTGGTCGAGCTGTGCAAGCTCACCAAGACGGGTGAAGCTCCGTCGACGATGATCCGCGCTGTTCCCATTGTGAGGCCGGTAGTTGCGATCAGATCCAACCTTGTCCCCGAGAAGGAGATCAGTGCGGTCGCCGGGGAGTCGGAGTAGACGTAGCTTCCGGAGGAGGCGCCAGCCGTCCTGAAGGTGACCCACGTACCGAGACAGAGGATGTTCCTGTCGGTCTGCTCGTACCGGGTAGTACCGGAGCTCTGTGCGGCGTAGGCCGGGATGACTCCGAACGCCACGGATAGCACTATCACGACAGCGATCGTAGGGACAGCCACGAGGCCGCATATCCTTCGTGCCGCGCTCCACTTGCCGCCAGGTCTGATCTTGCTGGTGGATCCCGCAAGCACGATGCACCTCCTGGATACCGATCGCCTGCCGGAAACGCTCAGCAGCCCACTGGGTCGGCTCTCGCACTTCGGCAATCCGGACGCTCCCGAGGAGGCCCCTAGCCTTGCAGCTTTAGCTCGCGAGGCGTGCCTGTTGGTGTCTGCCTGACAAAGCGTGTTCCAAGTTTTGTTATCGGCATAGATTTCGCAGACTTGAATGTAATTGCACGGTGGGTCGAATTCGCTCGAGGGGGATTTGGACCGTTCGTCAGCGCGGTTTGCGGCCTGTGCTGCCGGTCCCGGGCCGGCGAGGATGGTCTATCCACGGACCGGGAATGCCGGACGCCGCACGACTAGAGTCAGAGTCATGTGGAAGGAGGGAACAGCTCGAAAACCCAGGTTTGGCGCGGTGCGCGTTAGACGAGAGTGAGGTGGTGGCGGCGCCTGAACGCGTTGGCTATGCCCGGCTCCCTGGATTGATGCGGCTGCTGTTTCCGGCTCGTGCTCCCCCCAGGGGGATGTCTCCGCTCATTCAGGAGAGGTCACGAGCTTCGGCCATCGCCCGACAGGCGATTCGAAAGCACAGGACTCGAGACGAAAATGATTTGACTCTGGTAATAATCCAGGAGTCCAAGATGCGGCGCCGTTGTGAGAGTCGGTCCGGGGGCGTCCTCCGACGCCGCCCCGCCGTTCATCTCGCTAGCCGGCGTATTGGTAATAGCCCCGCTTGCGGTAGTACGCGCTCCTGGTGGGGTGCACGCCGCTCGCGACGATGCCGATGACATGAGCGCCGGAACGGCGAAGTTGCGCTGTCGCTTCCTGAACCTCTCCCCGGGTCGTCCAGTTCATGCGGGTGGTGACGATCACTGCGTCGACCTTCGGCGCGAGCACCAAGGCGTCGGCGACTGAAAGGACGGGCGGAGTGTCGATTATCACGTAGTCGAAGGAAGTGCTCGCGCTGAGGTTTCGCAGCAGTTTGTCCATGAGTTCCGAGCTCAGGAGTTCGGCCGGGTTGGGGGGGAGGGGCCCGGAGGCCAAGCAATGGAGACTATGTTCGAGCCAGTAGCCGTCATCGTCGTTTGTCTTCTCCCACACCTCTTTGGGAACCAGGTCCCTGAGGTCCACCGGTTTGAAGGCGAGTTTGAAGTCCACTCCGGCGGCCAACACCCTCGACAGGCCGACTTCGTCGTCGATATTCAGATAGAAGGGGATCATGGGACGTCGGAGATCGGCTTCCACCAGAGCCACTCGGCTGCCTGCCAGCGCGAGGCTGATGGCCAAATTGATAGAGGTGACCGTCTTGCCTTCGCGAGGCAGACCGCTGGTGATCAGTATGGTCTTGATATTCCTGCTCACGCCGAAGTACTGGAGGCTGGACCGGAGCGTGCGAAACGATTCGAGCATCAAAGGCTGGGATACGAAACCCACCGCCTCTGCCGACCGAACCCCTTCCCGACCCTTCCATCTGCCTCCCACCGTGGGAACGAAGGCGAGAACGGGCAGGTCGCTGACCCGCTCGAGAGTCTTTGTATCCTTTATCCGCTTATCCAGGTGGTCGACTAGGAAGGCCAGTCCCAGCCCGGCTACCAGTCCGACTGCAAGGGCGATGATCCCTGTGCGGCCCGGACGGGGAGAAAACGGACTGGACGCAGCTGCCGCGCTCTGGACTTGGCTGAAGCCCCCGGTCTGCATCGACTCGAGGATCTCCAGACTCTCGTACTTTTCCTTGAGCATGAGGCCATAGTCACTGCTGGCATCCGTAGTGCTCAGGCCGTCGAGCTGCTTCTTCACCAGGTCCCGGGCGGCGGCCACCACCGCCCTGTCCGATTCCTAGCGCACCAGGATGAACTGCTGCGCGAAAGCATTCGCGACATCCGCGGCTTCTTGTGCCTTCGTACCGACCGCTTCGATCTCGACCAAGTTGGAGTCAGTTGAAGATGTGACGCTGATCATGTTGAGCAGCTCGCCCGGTGACCGGGCCGAATTCAACTGGTGCTGTGCTCCTTCCGCAACCTGCTCCACGCGCACGAGCCCGGCTGCCGTCTGCAGATCACGTGGCACATCGGCGTCGGAAAAGACCTGAGATCCAAAAAGGGTCTTGTCCAGATCGTTGGTCTGATAGACGAGCGTCGAGGACGCGCGATAGAGCGGAGTCGAGGAGAGAGACATGGCAAGGGCTGCGCCGGCCACGACAACGACCGTGACGATTATTATCCACGCCCGGTCCCGGATGACCTTGAGATAGTCGCTTAGTTCCCACACGTGTTGTTGCTGGTCTTCGGCCCCAACCACCTTGGACTCCTTGCCGATTACGAGAGGACAGCGTAGCACGGACGCGATTCGCTCAGATGCTTCGACTACCGTGACGTCGCTGCAAAGACGCTGATTCCCCCCAAGATATCGGCTCAAGGGCCCAGGAAGGTTAGTCGCTATCCCTCCGCGATGCGGCAGATACATCGCGGCCCTAAGGGCGATCAGGGCATGTGCCAGAGCCGACCTAGGAGAGAAGAATCTCTACGCACGAAGAGGTTTTCGACACGGAACGATGACTTGTTCAACCGCAAGTACCGGCATTTGATTGCGCACCGTTGACTTGACAGGATCGGCCTCGTCCGTCAGGATGTGCGCAGCACGGTGGAACTACCACTATTCTTGGAGGATCTTAGGACCCTTTCAACCACCGCCCGGCCCGTCATCAAGCATCACCTCGCGATTCCCGTCACTGCCACTGCAAACCTTCGCCCATTCCTCGAATCGGGAAGAAACACGGGAGGAGAAACCCGTGAAGAGGATAACTTTGGCCGAATCCGCCTGATGCCATCGTGATGAGTGCGCTCAATCGATCCATCGATCAGTAATCAACCGTCTACGAACTACCGATGTTCATAGCGGAACACTCCGCTCCAGTTCTTGCGCCTCGCGGCGCCAGCTGTTCACTAGGAGGTAGATCATGAAGCGAACGACAACTCGCCCCACGACTCCCCGTGCCATCGCATCGATCGTTGCCGTGGGCGTCTGCCTCGCGGCGACGTTGCTTCTAGCCGCCGCCCTCTCGACCCCTCAGGCGTCTGCTGCGGCCGTGGGGACCACCAGGTACCAGCAGACTGACTCTCGCCTGTCGTACGCCGGCTCATGGTATACGTTCTCGACCACCAGCGCCTCTGACGGTAGCTATGAGCGGGCGAACAGCAACGGGAGCTCAGTGACCGTCACGTTCGACGGCACCTATCTCGCGTGGATCGCGACGAAAGGGACGACCCTGGGGAAGGCCTTCGTCTCCCTCGACGGAGGGACGGCGGTGAGTATCAACCTCGCTGCTTCGACGGTGGCGTATCAGCAGAGCGTTTGGAATACCGGTACTCTGTCCTCGGGGTCCCACACCGTGAAGATCTGGCGGGACCCGAGTTCCGCCAGCGGCAAATACTTCAGTGTCGATGCATTTGACGTTTCCGGGACCCTCACCGTCTCAACGAGCGGCTCATCGTCGGGAACCGCATATTACGTTGATGCCACAGGGGGGAACGACTCCAACTCGGGAACCTCGCCCGGATCGGCCTGGAAGACCTTCTACCATGTGAACCACAACGCGTTCAGCCCAGGAGACACGATCCTCTTCAAGCGGGGAGAGGTATTCCGCGGTCAGCTATCCTTCCAGAGCAGCCAAAGCAGCGGGTCAGCCGGGCTTCCTATCACCATGGACGCGTACGGATCGGGAGCCAAGCCGGTCTGGATGGGCAGTGTCGATCTGAGTTCCTCAACACTGTGGACCAATCGCGGAGGGAACATCTGGCGGGCAACCGGTCTGTCGACTGACATCGGAAACCTGATCTGCAACCAGGAAGCTGTGATCGGCAGTAAACAGAGCAGCTCGACCGCCCTGAAGACACAGGGCGACTTCTACTACAGTTCTAGCGGCGGCTACATCGACGTGTACTCGGCGGGCAATCCCGGGACTTACTATAGCCATATAGAGGCCGCTCAGAAACTGAGCACGCTGGCGGGCACTGGTGGCAACATCATCGGCAACAACCACAGCTATCTGACCATTCGCAACATAAGCATCAAGTATCAGGGATGGCATGGACTCACGATCGGTGGAGGGGCAAGTCACATCGTGGTAGAGGATTGCGACTTTTCCTGGTGCGGAGGTAGCTACAGCTCTGCTTCAGGGACGGACCGCGATGGGAACGGCATAATGACTGCCCTGAGCCAAAACGACATCACTATACGCGACAACACATTCAATAACATATGGGAAGTCTCGATTAGCCTGCAGTCGTGGGGGACCACCGCAGAGTCAATAAAGAAAGTCTATATCTATCGCAACGTGGTCGCCAACACGCGCGGTTCTGGCATGGAGCTTTGGGTCGATTCCGGCAGCCCGACAACATCCAGCGAGCTGTATTGGGTCAACAACGTATTTTACAATATTGGTAAAAGCGTTCTGACCCGTCAGGCTAGTGGATCCACGTCGAGAGCCTTCAACCTCAACCGGGTTGGGTACGTATCATCTTCGTATATCTTGAACAACATCTTCAGTGGTACATCTGGATGGTATGTGTATATTCCGTCGGCGAGTCTCACCGGATGGCAGATCGACTACAACGATTACTATCCGGAAAACAGCTACTTCATGAGGGGAACCGGTAGCTACAGCTTTTCCCAGTGGAAGACATTGACTGGAAAGGACGCCCACAGCTTCTCGGCCGATCCGAAGTTCGTGGACGCGGCTGGCGGGAACTTCTCGCTTGGCAGCGGGTCGCCGTGCTTGGGAGGCGGGACGCCCGTCACCAGCATCGGCCAATCCAGCGGCAGCAAGCCAAACCTGGGCATCCAGTACTAGCGGGAGCTGTTGTTGGGTCGATGCGCTGCGTAGGGCCAGAATAACGGGTCGAAGACAAGGCGGCGCGCCTTTCTCGTTGACGGAAGCGGTCTCGAGAAGGCGCGCCGTTTCGGCGCAGAGGCGCGTGTGGTCACTCTCTTCCCGCAGGGGTTCGGTGACCGTGGACTCGGTCCGGCCGGCGGTTTGCTCATATACTAGGCAAGTGGGCAGGGCCCTCTCTTAGTGCAAAGGCTGTGGGTCGATCCCATGGCTTCCTATGACCTATCCGCGGCAGGAGGCGAGTACGTGGGACTGGCAGAGCGTATCCAAAGACACGAGTCGTGCGTCGGAGTGGTGGGCCAGGGATACGTGGGGCTGCCGCTCTCGCTTCTGTTTGCTGAGGCTGGATTCCCCGTCCTGGCGTTCGACGTCGATCACACGAAGGTCGAGGCCCTCAACGCGGGCCACTCCTACATCGCGCACATCGGCTTCGACCGGGTCGCATCCGCGCGGCATGGTGGGAACTTTCGAGCCACCACGGAGTTCGCCGAGTTGGCCGCGTGCGACGCCATACTCGTCTGTCTACCCACCCCGCTGGGCCGGCATCGGGAGCCTGACCTTAGCTACATACTCGGCGCTGCGCGGGAGATAGCCGCCCGTCTGCGGAACGATCAATTGGTGGTGCTCGAATCCACCACCTACCCAGGGACCACCGACGAAGAACTGCGTCCGATTCTAGAGTCCAGCGGTCTGGCGACACCGGACGACTTCTGGCTGGCGTTCTCACCAGAGAGGGAAGACCCCGGGAATCCTCAGTTCCATGCCGGCAACATCGCGAAGATCGTCGGCGGTGTCAATCCGGAATCGACTGAGATGGCGGCGCTTCTCTACCGCGAAGTGATGGACCTGGTGATACCGGTATCAGGGTCCCGGGTCGCCGAGGCCTCCAAGCTGCTCGAGAATATCTACCGGGCGGTCAACATCGCGCTCGTGAACGAGCTCAAGATGACCTTCGACCGGATGGGCATCGACGTGTGGGAGGTCATCGAGGCGGCCAAGACCAAGCCCTTCGGGTTCCAGGCCTTCTACCCAGGCCCCGGGCTGGGGGGGCATTGCATACCTTTGGACCCCTTCTACCTCACGTGGAAAGCGGCGGAGTATGGCACCTGGACCCGCTTCATCGAGCTGGCCGGGCAGATCAACACCGGCATGCCGCAATGGGTGGTGGCTAAGTGCGCCGAGGCGCTCTCCGAGGAGGGCAAGAGCGTAAAGAGCGCCAAGGTGCTGGTGCTCGGCCTCTCGTACAAAGCCGACATCGACGACGATCGTGAGTCCCCGTCATACGAGCTGATGGAGCTGCTGATCAAGCGTGGGGCCCAGGTGCGCTACTGCGACCCGCATTTCCCGGCGACACGCCCTGGTCGTGCCGGCCACCCGGCGATGGAGTCAGTGCCCCTGACGGCCGAGGAGTTCGCCCGTCACGAGCTGGTGCTGGTGTCGACAGCGCACAAAGAGTTCAGCGATCCGCGGCTTTACCGGGATGTCAAGCTGGTGGTCGACACTCGCAACATGGTGCGGCCGGAGTGGGGACCGCGGGTGGTGCGGGCGTAGGACATGCACCACCTCGTAGAGTACTTCCCATACATCCCGTACTTCTTTGCCGTCGCTCTTGTAGTGATAATCGGTATCGCCATCCTTGGCATCGTTCTGATCCGTAGAGGCCGGCGACCGGGACACGAACTGTCGGGGACCCGCGATATCGCCGGGAAAGAAGCGCCGGCGGAGACGGCCATCTCCAAGCCGGCCGACGGTCCTCCGTTCCATGCCGAGAAAGACGCGGACGAGTCGCGGCAAGAGTGAATCGAGCAGGCTGCAGGGATGCTGGCAGGCGGCCGCGGGTGGTGGGCCCGCCGTCCTGGCACAAGCGCCCCGCGCTGCGTCCGCGCCGTCTGATGTATGCTGGTCCGCGTCGTTGGGGACGACAGCTGTGTACGTAACCCCCAAGTGGATCGCGGAGGTCGGCTGATGCAAGTGCTTCTCACTGGTGCAGCGGGATTCATCGGGAGCAAGGTCGCCGAGTTCCTGCTGGCCGAGGGGCATCACGTCGTCGGGGTGGACAACCTCAATGATGCGTACGATCCCAGGCTAAAGCAGCACCGACTGGACGGGCTCCTTGATCGGCCGGGGTTCGATTTCGCCCGGCTCGACATCGTCGACCGCGACGCGCTCGACCACGTCTGTTCGGGCCACGAGCCGTTCGACGTGGTGGTGAACCTGGCGGCTCGGGCAGGCGTGCGCCCGAGCGTCTCCGACCCCTGGGCCTACGTGGACACCAACATGGTCGGCACCCTCAATCTGCTGGAACTATGCCGCTGGCGCGGCGTGGACAAGTTCGTGCTCGCCTCCACTTCCAGCCTCTACGGGGGCAGCAACCCGCTCCCCTTCAGCGAGGACCAGGACACCAGCCGGCCGCTGTCGCCCTACGCCGCCTCCAAGAAGGGCGCCGAGGCGCTCACCTACACATACCACCATCTGCACGGCATCGACGTGACTGTGTTCCGCTACTTCACGGTCTACGGTCCCGCTGGCCGGCCGGATATGAGTATCTTCCGCTTCTGCCGTTGGATCGCCGAGGGCGACCAGGTGGAGGTGCTGGGCGACGGCCACCAATCACGTGATTTCACCTACGTGGACGACATCGCCCGGGGCACCATCCTCGGGATGAGGCCGCTGGGCTATGAGGTCATCAACCTGGGCAGCGACGAGCCGCATGAGCTGATGCGGACCATCGAGCTCATCGAGCAGGAGACGGGCAACAAGGCCGAGCTGACCTTCGGCCCGGCGGACAAGGCCGATGTGCCTGCGACCTGGGCGAACGTGGAGAAGGCTAAGCGCCTGTTGGGCTGGGAGTCGCAGGTGAGCTTGGAAGAGGGCATCCACCGGTCGGTGGCGTGGTACAGGGAGAACCGGGAGCTGGCGAGGGGGCTGGTGCTGTAAGCCGGCCCCGGAGGAGACGCCAAGTCCGTCGTGCTTTTCACGAGTTACAGGTTCGCGCTGTTCGCAGTCGGCGCTTTTGCGGCTTATTGGATCGCCGGGAGGCTGTCGCGCTCCCGTCACCCGCAGAACGTGGTGCTGCTGCTCGTCAGCTACGGTTTCTACGCGTTCTTCGACTGGCGCTGGTGCTTCCTGCTGGCCGGCGTCACCGGAACGGGATTGCTCGGCGGCCGCCTGCTCTCCGGATGGGCCGGAACACGCCGGCCGCGCCGTTTGGTGGTGCTGTGCTGCGTGTTGGCGGTCGACCTCTTCGCCTTGGGGTTTTTCAAATACCTCGACTTCTTCGGCGGTATCGTCTCCGCGGTCCTCGGCCGCTCGGCCGACCAGGTTACGCTGCACCTCGTCCTTCCTATAGGTATCAGCTACTACATCTTCCAGAACCTCTCGTATGTGTTCGACGTGTATCGAGGGGACATCTCCGGCCGTGCTCCTCTTCTCGACTACGGCGTGGCCCTCAGCTTCTTCCCCCAACTCCTCTCCGGTCCCATAACTCGCCCCAGGGAACTGCTTGGCCAGTTGGGTGCCCGCCGCGACTTCGATGAGCGCGCCGCCCGCGACGGCCTCCGTCAGATCCTTTGGGGTCTGATCAAGAAGATGGTGATCGCCGATAACATCGCCGTTCTCGTGGACGCCGCCTGGAAGAATACGCACGCTCTGGACGGAGCGGCTGTCGTGCTCGTGGCGCTGCTCTACTCGTTCCAGATCTACTGCGACTTCTCCGGCTATGCGGACATCGCGATTGGGACGGCGAAACTCTTCAACCTGCGGCTGACCCGCAACTTCGATCAACCGTACCTGTCAACGTCGGTCCGTCAGTTCTGGAGGCGCTGGCACATGACGCTCGCCTCGTGGATGCGGGATTACGTCTATATCTCCCTCGGTGGCAGCCGGAAGGGCGCCCTTCGCCGCGATCTGAACACGCTGGTGACCTTCCTGCTCGTCGGCCTGTGGCACGGCGCCGACCTGACCTTCGCCGTGTGGGGCCTTCTGCATGGCGCATTCCTGGTCGCCGAGAACCTGATCGAGCGGGTGCGGGGCCGCACCCGCGCGGCGGCTGCTGCTGGGGTAGTGGCTGCTGGGGCTTGGGGGAAGGGTCGGCGGGCGGCGGCCGGGCTGCTCGTCTTTGCCCTGGTCACCTTTGCCTGGGTCTTTTTCCGGGCGCCGTCGCTCTCCGCGGCGGTCGCCTTCCTCGCCCGGTTGGGTGCTCCGCTCGGGGGAGCCGCCCATCTTCGCTATCTCCCCTGGGTGGCAATTGGTACGGCGTTGCTGATGTTCGAAGCGCTTACGCCGAAGTGGGAGCATGGCTTCGCGTTCCCCCGCTGGTGGAGGCCGGCTCGGTGGGCGGTCTACGTGGTGGCCTGCTTGGTACTTCTGTTCTTCGCCAAGTTCGGCGGGCAGCAGGGCATCTACGTGCAGTTCTAGGCGGCAGGGGCCGGAGCACCGGCGCCCGGCGCCGCTATGCCTTTCTCCTTGAGGAGTCCGGCCAGGCTCGCGGCGAACTCGGCACTGAAGAGCTCCGCTCCCTGCCTGTTCATGTGTTGTGAGTTGTAGAAGTAGGCTGTGCTGCGGGACAGGGGATCGCCCGAGTAATCGAGCAGCGGAAAGCCATACTTCGCGGCGAGATTCCGGTAGATGCCGAGGAGTTCGGCGCGGTTCGTGGTCAGTCTCTGGGCTTCGATGTACTCGGGCGGGTAGACGAGCACCACGAAGATGCCTTCTTGCCGGCAGCGGGAAAGGAAGTCATCGAACTGCCTCTCCACGATGCTGTTGTATCCGTAGGCCACGCCGTTCGGGTGCTGCGCCACGAAGTCCGCCAGTTCCTTCGGGTCCCATAGTTTGTCCTGCCCCTGATACCCCTTGACCTTCGCCGTGGTGTACGAGCGTAATCCGGCAAACTCCATGGCGCCTTGGTATGCCGTCCGGTCCTCTCCCCGATACCGGACGAGCGGGAGGTAACGGTCGAACCAGGCGAAGTAGTGGTACTGGGCCAGACTGTCGACGAGAACGGGCTCATCGAAGTACGGCAGGAACTGGTCCGCCGTGTAGATGCCGTCACGAGTATTGAGCCCGTATGCGTCCAGCGCTTGCACGATCACCTTGGGCTTCTGGTCATGCTCGCGGTAGACGTGGTATCGCGCCAGTTGCATATCCACCGTGTATCCGTTGAAGCCCAGGTTGTAGCAACTCAGGCCCACGCGCTGGCTGATGATCTGCGGGGACAAGCTTGTCCACGCGCGCGAGCTTCCCTGGATCAGGATGTCGGCTGCGGCCTGCCCGTCGACGATGTCGTTCCACTCCGAGTAGTCGCTTAGCCGCGACTGGCGCAGGCCGCTGGTGACCACCCAATCGAGGGCAGCGCCGATGACCAGGAGGATGAGCGCAAACAGCAGCGCGTTGAGCAGGAATCGCTTCATCGGACCTCTAAAATGGGCGTATCAATCAGAGTAGCCTAGCAGCGTCCCGGCGGCGACGCCACCTAGGATCCGGCCGGCCGCGTAGCGATCCCCGTCTTCAGCACCTCGTAGCGCCCGTTGTCGAACACCACCCGGCACGCCGGCGGCGCGCCGGCCGGGTCTCGCGCCACCGCGTAGGACGCGGCATAGACGTCGGCGAGGCCGGCCAGGCTCGAGCTGCCGAGCGCGGTGTACCCGGCTGCCGCTTGGGCCTCGGTGCGCGGGCGCGTCCCACCCGACACCGCGTCGATCCGCCGATACCACTCCTCCAGCTCCCTCGGGGCGAAGGGGGTGGACTTCCAATCGACCACCACCGCGCGCTGGGATGCGAGCCGGAACCCATCCAGGTCCGGGGGGATGAGGAAGACGGCGGCGGGGTCGGTGGCGGTCCGCGCCCAGGAGTAGAGCTGCGACTCGGGCGTGGCGGCGACCGGCAGGTTGGAGTGACCGGTGAATCCCTGGAACGCGACGAAAAGCAATGCCGCTCCGGCGAGCGCCGCCACCACTGAGATCGGGCGCCGGCTTCTGCGGACGGTGCCCAGCCGGGGCGCGAAAGGCGCCCGCGCCTGCAGCCGCCGAACCGCGCACGCCGCTACCCCCAGCAGGAGGATGCCACCCAGCACCTCGAGTACCAGCCTGTCCCGGTGTCGCAGGTAGTAGTAGTAGACGAAGCATTCTCCGGCCACGATCACGAACAGC
>Ga0182021_10000826_pt1 | contig 34776 bp, 31 predicted proteins | sample 612E3MmetaG_FD_120493 | JGI IMG/M metagenome (GOLD analysis project Ga0182021, IMG submission 120493) | Permafrost microbial communities from Stordalen Mire, Sweden - 612E3M metaG (Illumina Assembly) | ecosystem: Environmental > Terrestrial > Soil > Wetlands > Permafrost | place: Sweden... | reverse complement strand
CGAAGCGTGCGCCTTCCTCGCCGCCACTCACGCCCGTGCCGATGAACATCAGCCCTTTGCTCTCCAGGTAGTTGGTGCGCCGGATGGTGTCCGGAAAGTGGGAATTGCCGCCGTCGATGATCAGATCGCCCGGTTCCAGGAACGGCAGCAAGTGCTCGATGAACTCGTCCACCGCCTTGCCCGCCTTGACCATCAGCATGATCTTGCGCGGCCGCTTCAACAGCTTCACCATCTCTTCGATGGAGTGAGCGCCCAGGATGGTGGTGCGGCCCTTGGCTGCGTCGTTCAGAAACTCATCGACCTTGGAGACCGTCCGGTTGAAGGCGACCACCGTGTATCCGTGGTCGTTCATATTCATAATCAGGTTCTGGCCCATGACTGCCAGACCGATCAAAGCGATATCTGCCGTTTGTTCCATAATCTGCTCCAAACCCGTTGCGGCACGCCAGGAAACTCGCACTACGCATTTGTAGGAGAGACTCTCGGTGAGTTGCGGCGCGCCAGCCGAAATTAAGGGAAAAGCTCAGCGATTCCAGATGCCAAATTCTTTTATAACATGTGGCACTGGGGCGGGGCGGGAGAGGACCGGGGCAGCGCATCCCGCAGGGCAAACCCTGGGGCAGACAGCCAATTTCCGGCAAACTGCGCCGGAAACTTGGTGTCAGTCCCGGGTTTGCGGCATCTAGTCGAGGCCGGGTTGCATGAGGATGAGGCGCAGTTCGGTGGCGGCCTCGACGACGATCTCGCGGTCGCGCTCGGAGCGGGAGGAATTGTAGAGGGAGACGAGCTGGTTGGCGATGTCACGGCCGCGGCGGGTGAGATCGGCGACGCGGGCGTGGAAGGTCTGGGGAGGGCGGGCGGGGCGCCTGGGGCGGCGGGCTTCGCGGAGGAGCTGGCCGACGGCCTCGAGGACCTTGGGAGCGTTTTCGGGGAGAACGCTGATGACCTCTCCGTTGGCGAGGACGCTGTGTTCACGGAGGACGGGTTCGATGGCGAGATACTGCCGGGGCGAGATGCCGATGAGTTGGGAGACTTCGAAATAGGTGGGGCCGAAGCGGTTGAGGAGAGCGATGAGGCGGTCGGCGTGGCGGCAGGTGATGGCGAGGTGGGTGCCGCAGAAAGTCCGCCAGGATGGGGCGAGGGGCAGGAAGAGTTTTTCGTCGCGAATGCGGCGGAGGAGTTGGGCGTGGGCGGCGGAACAGCGTCCGCCGAGAGCGCCAAAGGCGCGGCGTTGGCCGAGGAGGCGGCCGAGGTCCACGGGATCGATGGGGATTTGTGGTGCGTTCATGGCGACTCCAGTGCCCGAAGTGAGACATTCGTGTCTCACATGGAAAAGACGATTTATTGATACTAAAAGACTTAAGTGGCACGAAGCCGGGGAAGTTGAGACAAATTTGTCTCAACTTGCGGATCCGGCCACCGTGGGAGGGGTCTGCCCCCCTGATTCCATGGTACGGCTGGGGTCAGGCGGAATGAGGGTGGCGGCGGAGGGCTGTGGATAGGTAAGTGATTTGGGTGGTGCGGGTTACGGGGAAATAGGAAAATTTTATGTTTGTGTGACTGGGGGAGTTTGAGCGGGGCGCGGGGTGGCTTGCCCCGGGCCATTTGGGTTAAGTTGGGGCTTGGTGGGCCGAAGGAGGAATCCGGCTCAACCTCCCATATCGGGACTGCTGGAAAGCGGCGCCTAGGTCGAGCACTTTCCGAGTGGCGCGTTTCGGCCGAAACCGGACACCATTCCGTCAGCGGGATCCGAGGACGATTTGATCGCCCTTCGAGCCCTTCAGGATGACAAACGTTCCCTACGGCAGTCAGAGCCGATGGGGCAAGCCCTCACTTGACGCGTTTGGCGGTGAGCTCGCCTTCGCCGATGTCGCCGATGGTCACGTTGAACTTCAGTTCGTCACCCACAATCTTGCCTTTGTAGATGAGCTTGAACTGGCCGCCGCCGGCCAGAATGATGAAGGAGATGGCATCGCCCTTCACCGACCCTTCGGTGATCTGCTCTTCACCATAGGTATTGGTCACGGTCCCCGTCAGCTTTTCGCCGTTCACCTGGAAATTGAAGTTGATCTCCAGATTCCCGCCGTCGGGCATTTTCATGTCACCCTTCCACCTTCCGGAAAGGTCGGCGGCGCTGGCGCTCGCGAGCGCAATAAGTAAGATAACCCCGAGAACGAAGATACGGTTTCGCATGGCAGTAATATCCTTTCTGCGGGACGGCATAATCGGTAAGGTGGCGGACCGCCCTGCTCGGATTGAGTATACAGCAGCGGCACGGCGTAGCGGGCCTCCGCCGGAGACATGGCTGACGCCAATCAGAAGCGGCGAGCGCACTCCTTCAACTCGCGCATCGCATCCCAGATTCGTAAGGCGACGTGCCCGACGACCTCAATCGGTTCATCGATTCAGGTAGGAGGTTTGTTCAGAGGCTACTGTTGTTGGATCACGGACAAACGTAACAAAGTCCCTGCGAGTACCGCCTCATCAAGACCTAGCCCACCCATCCAGCCTTGGGGGATGCCGGGTTGCAGCGGGCAGTAGCCAGTACCTTTCCAAGATCGAGCCGTTTCGTAGTTCATCGCCGGCTATCGGGCACTTGGCCGGAGACTGTTGTTGGGAGTCCCCGACCAGCTCCGGGCGTATGGTCGGCGATTCGTGCGGAGCTCGAACTGTTCGGGCACAGCGGGTGCACTCTCCGAGTCGCGCGTGATCCGCCCGCGAGACGGCGATACGGATATCTGGATCGTAAATCAAGGACCCTATGGGCAGTTGAAGATGAATTCCAGGACCACGCGGGCTGCATGCGATGCACTATCAGTTCCTGGCACGAAACGCCAGTGCTGTGCCGATTCCTTAGCGGCCGCGGCTAGCAGCGGATGGCCGGACACGACCGTGACCTGTTCCACTTGTCCGGTCGCCGGATTCGAAACGAGCTCCAGTTCGACCCTGCCGCTGATCCGCGCCTGGAGCGCGATAGGTGGATACTGTGGATCGACATACCGAGCGAACCGAAAACGATCAGCGTTGGCCAACTTCACATCGTATACCGGAACATCGGACGCAGACTGCAGCGCCGCCACATCGTTCTTAAATGAGAGCGGCGCAAGCCCGGTATCGAACTTCCCGGATTTCAACTCCGCGAGGGTTGCTTCGTCAGCTGGCTGGAGTTTCACCTCCATCTCTGAGGGAACTACGTCGATGGACGGAAATAATCCGAACGCCTGGGCGCCCACGGTCTGTTCCAGAGTCCAAAGTCCTGCGATTCTCGGAGACTTCCGTTTCAAACGCGCCATATCGAGTTCCCAATCGCCAGGCAGACGGATCACTCTGGTCTCAGCTCCGCACTTCGCCACGATGACGAAGCGATCGCCTGCGTAAACCACAGCGGCGTGAGCTGGCGCGAACGCCCGGGTCGTGCGGGCCACGGCCGTGGGGTCTATCGCGCACAGATTCAGCCCGCGGGCAATCGTAAGGAGCGAGGTGCCCGGCACCCTCGCGGAGGCAGAAACGATCTTCGTGACTGTTCCGCAGTATCGGCTGGCGGGGCCGGAGCGGACATACCGTACGAGCACGTCAGCACCGTCGGGCCTGACTTCGAGGACCGACCGGTGCCAACCGGGCAAGGCATCGCTGAACCCCACGGATACGATGTAAAAGTCGGAGGCGTTAGGCAGCGATCTCGATCGTCCTACAACGCCAACGGCAGCAAAGGTGCACATGGCGGTGAGTACTAGAGATAGCGAATTGAGCTTCCGCGACATTTTAGCGCCCCTCCTGCCAGACCAAACAGTTCAGAGGTTGCGGGGTTCGGCGGGTGTGCGCGATGTACACAATCTGATTCCAAGCACCGCGTCCGAATTGTACCACGCACGCGTCGTGGCCCCCACGAATCGCCCAGGATGGAGCAATTCGGGCCACGCTGGCGGAAAACGCCCGACGGTCACATCTGACCGTGAGAGAACCCAACTGGGCCAGCGGCTGGATAGTCGGCCACTCGGAGAATGGTGACCGGCGGGGTGTCCTGCCAAGCCGCTCCGTACGAGTGGCGCGCAATGCACGCAGAGGGCTGGAACTCCTCGGAGGGGACTAGCCGGACTCTCTTGGCTCCAGCAGCGCGTTTGCAGCCAGCCAGAGTGCCGGCGGCGAAAGTCGGCCTCGAATGCCCCGCAGAGATCACGCTCCCCGGTGGTGAGGCCGAGTTGATCTAGCTGGTATGCTGCATTTGGGAATGGTCAGATCCTTTGCCGCAAGACCTAGCGCAACTCCGGCGCCTCAGGACGCTGGCGTCAGATTCTTGACGAACTCCTTGAGGGCATCGTCCTGCGTGACGTAGCCGGGATCGAGGAGAATTACGAGGTTCTCGCGCAAGATGACCGGTCCTTTCCCGAAGAACCCGGACGCCTCGCGGCTTTCGTCAGCGGGTTCGCGGTGTTCGGCCGCAGCTGCTGGATCCTTGTAGGCCAGTATGGTCGCAGCGATTGCCATTTCCCGGTCCGTACCGGATCCGGTTTTGTCCGAGGGCCGGGCGAAGCAGAGGGCCTTCATTCGCACGAGGTTCTCGTCTTCGTAGTATTTTGCCCAGGAGGACTGGGGCTCGACTTCCTTTAGGGAATACCCCAGCGCCTTGCTGGTCTTCACCAAGGATGTGAACACCTGATTGAAGAGTCTTCCCTCCACACTTGAGTTGCGCCATTGGTACACAAAAACGGTGATCATGCCGTCTTTGGGCGCTACCCAGAGATAGAGGCGGCCGGCCAGATGAACGGCGGAATACGGGTGGGCCGGCTGGGTGAGGTCGAGCTGGAGTTCCAGATAGGGCTCGCTCGTGGGCTCATGGAAGACACTCTGTTTCCATCCACGCTTCTCGTAGTAGCCGCGATAATACTTAAGGACATCTTCTTCGGGCAGCGGAGATCCGTCTTGTGTTTTGAGAACCGTGAACGTGGTGACGAAGGGCAGGCTCACTTGGTCCTGAGACGAGGCATCGCGATGCGACTTTGTGGTTCCGGGATAGGCGGGAACTGAGAAGGCATCTTTGGCCAGGAGCGCTGGGCTGAGGCAAAGTCCGATGGCGGCGATGAGACTGAATGAGAGTTGACGCATAGTTGAGGCTCCCGGATCTGTTCAGAAATCGACAGCCAGATCCCTGATGAACTTCTTAACGGCACGATTCTGCTTGTTGTCCCCAGAATTGAAGAAGATGACCAGATTCTCGCGCACGAGTACGGAGCGAATCAAGGGCCGACCGAAGAATCCCGGCAGACCAGTACCCTCCCGGCTGCCGCGCTCGGCTGCGGCGGCCGGATCACTGAAAGCGAGTACGGTCACGAAAATAATTCCTTTCGGGTCGATGCAGGAACGGCGCTTCACCGAGGGCGCGGAGATCCAGAGCTCGGCCATCTTTACGAGATCTTCGTCTTCGTAGTATTCCGTCCAGGATGCCTGGGGCTGGAGATCCGAGGCGGCGTATCCCATCGCCTTGCTGGTCTTTTTCAGACATTCGAGTGTTTTATTGAGAAACCGGTTTCCGGAGTCCTCCAGGCTTGAGTTGCGCCATTGGTGAAGGTGGGCGGTGATCACGCCGTCCTTGGGCGCTACCCAAAGCGAGAGGCGGCCAGTGAGATGAATGGCGGAGTGCTGGGGAGCGGCCCGGGTGAGACCGAATTCGAACTCCAGATAGGGCTCGCTCTGGGAGGATTGGGGTGCAGTCTGTTGCCATCCGCGCCTTTCGTAGAAGCCCCGGTAGAACTGAAGGACTTGCTGTTCCGGCAGCGGAGATCCGTCTTGAGTCTTGAAGACGGCGAATGTGGCGATAAAAGGGGGATTCACTTGATCCTGATAGATGTCATGATGCGACGCCTGGGTCCCGGGATAGGCGGGAATGGAGAAAGCATCCTTCCCGAATAGAAACGAGGCAAGGCAAAGCCCCATGGCGGCGGCTTGGCCGAAGATGAGCAAACGCATTTTGAGGCCCCCGACTCTGGTTATAGCAGAACCACAGGCCGAAGTGGATCGCTGTGGATGGCCCCAGCCTCGTTCCAGGCGCGCGACTCGGCGGGGCACGACTGCCACGTGCCCTGGGGTACTCAGAAATCGGAACGCTGTAGGACGGCCTGCAATTGATGCGACTGCAACATCGCGAAGAGACTTTCTGAGCGATGCATCGGTCCTGATGGCCATGGCGGTCGCCTGTAATGAGGCGAAACAGAAGTCGGATTCGGAGGCTCCCCCGGCAGGATCACCGCCAGCTTTTGGCACGTCGCCGGAAGTGGGACCGCAAGTCTCGACGGCAGAACGGCCCGAGGGCTACTTTCCTTTAGCGCCGCTTTTCTTCCGGATCGCGACACTGAGCTCTGGAGGGCTTTAGAACTACGGTCTCCCATCCGCCGTACTCGCCATCGAATTCTCTGGCTAGCCGAAATAGCAGAAGCGTGAGACCATCAATTGCGTCATAGGACGGCAGATCAACCCGGAAGATCTGGAGACCATATTCCGCCTTTTCGTCGGGCCGATCCGGTTGGCCGGGAGTTCGGAACGAGGAATCCGAAGTACGTTTCCCATGTGCGATCCTCCCGGAAGTCAGGTGCATCTCGTAGCGAGGAAATGCGCTGGCGACGCCCTGGACAACCGCTTCGTCTTCCATCGCTATGCCGCCCAGCCCTTTGGCGACGGGGTCAAACCCGGCATGCAGATGGGTCCGTGGGGCCTGCACTATGAACGCACCAACACATGGTGGGAGTTTTCCGGCCCGTGGCATCAGTACCTCAACTTTACAGACCGTCCAACTCATTGCCGCGTAGCGGCTCACCGGAATGCGCGCCGCCATGACCGCCGGCTACCCCTGTTTATCCGCCGCCATCAGGTTGGCCAGCATGCGGCCGTGCGGACCACCCGGCAGCATGGCGATCTTGGCGCTCGACGCCAGAATCCGCTGCGTCTCCAGCACGTCGAACAGCGCCGTGGCCACCTCCGGTTCGCGCGCGATTTCCTGGAAGGCCTGCCCCAGCGTGGCCGGCCGTATGGCCGCCGCCTTGGCGAACTCGATGGCCGCCTCCCGCTCCGCCGAACTGGTGATCACGCTCACCTGGTTCGACCCCGCCTGCCGGATGGCCGACGTCACCTGCCGCAGCCGGTTCACCACCTTCTCCTCGATCTGGTGGATCATTCCCACGTCGCGGAAATGCACCTTGCGGATGTAGACGCTGCCCAGTTGATAGCCCCAGGCCTGCGATTTGAGGGTGACCTCGGCGCGCACCGTCTGGCTCATGTTGTGCCGCGTCTCCATCATCTCCGCCAGCTTCATGTTGCTCAGGCAGCGCACCGTCGCGTTGCTCACGTTGGCGCGCAGCGAGCCGCGCGGATCGGTGTTCTTGAACAGGTAGGAAACCGGATCGCTGATCCACATCTCGTACCAGATGCCGATCCCCATGGGCGCGCCTTCTTCGGAATTCACCGGCTGGCTGCGCAGATACTCCTGGTCCAAGCGCATGTCCAGCACGTAGCAGTTGCCCAGCAGGTTGATGCCGAACGCCGCCGGCCCCAGCTTGGCGGGCAGAAAGTGCAACCCCGGTTCGTCCAGCACGCCGAGCACTTTGCCGAACAGCATATAGACGCGGCAAGTGCGCTCCTGCACCACCGCGTACAGGCCGAAAATCCGCGCCAAGGCGAGCAGGATGGGCTCCGCGATGAATGCCCCTATGAACACGATTAACGCCGCCACCAGTAATCCGACACCCGGTAGGTCCGTCATTTCCCCGCCTCCATGTAGATCTGCTGCGCCTTGTCGTAAAGCGCCAGCCGCACGTTTCGCAGATACGCCGCCAGTATGCCCGGCCCGGTGCGATACAGCGCCCCCAATTCCGCCGCCAGCGATTTCACCGGCTCCACCTCGGCCTGCGCCTTCAGCGTCTCGATTTCGACCGCGCGCCGCGATTGCACCACCCGCTGATCCGCCGCCGCCTGCGCCAGGCTGATGTCGCTCGACACCTGGTTGTGCGCCGTATTGATCGCCGCCAGCGCCGATTCCACTTCCGGCGGCGGGTCGATCCCGGTGATCAGCGAGGCATCCAGTATCACTCCGTAGCGCGCCGGAGCCGAGCGGCATTCGTTGTCCATGTACTCGTTCAGATCGCGCAGATTCTTGCGCAGGTCGTTGATGGAAATGCCCGTCATCTCGCTGCCCGCCAGCGGCGCCTGCGCCTGCGCACCCGCGGCCGGCACCCCAGGCGCCAGGTCCACCGTCTTGGCCTCGAAACTGGCGATGCGCTGCCGCAGCACCGAAACGAAGTACGCCACCACGTGCACGAACGGCCGCTTGATGCCGAATATAAACGCGTAGAGGTTGGCCTCGCTCACGCGGTACCGGATCTGCCCGGTCAGCCCGGTATTCAGTTGGTCCTTGGTGACCGCCTCCAGGCGCGTGCCGCCCTCGTTGACCGCGGGATTCTCCGGGTCGAGCGCCATGTTCACCGTCATGGTGGCGATGGAGACCTTGTAGATTCTCTCCCACGGCATCTTGAAATACGGTCCGCCCGGCGGGATCACCCGCACCTGCGGATACGTATAGCGGTCCCGCTCCTCGGGCCGCAGCATCTCGGCGACGGGATCGTCCAGCGTCGTCTTTCCCCCGGGCACGCGCACCGCGCGCCCGAATCGCGTCTTCACGGCGCGCTCGTTCTGATCGACGGTGTACACGCCCATCAGAAGCACTCGCAGCAGGAACCAGGCCACCAGTCCAAGGACAATGCCGGCTAAGATTTGCATAAGCTCAACTCAGACGTAGTATACCGATGTAACGGTATGGTTTACGCGGGAGCGGGCCCGACCGGCACTACGCTTGGTTTCGCCCGCCGCGGACGACTTGCGGCAGGCCTACAGTTGCCGGCCGCTACTCAAGGGGCATACCGCGCGGATGTGCCGTCCGGGAGAGCAAGCGCCCTCAGTCGGCATTCCGGTGCGTGGCGTTGTTCTTGCGCAGCAGCAGAAGCGAGCTGGCCAAGAGCAGGATGCCCAGGATGGACAGTCCCCAAGACGACAATGCCGGGACAGAGGTGGCAGCTTGGGATGCGCCACCCACGTTGGCAATATAGGTGCCGGACTCCACACCATCGTCGCCGGTCTGCATGGATATGAAGCCGATGGTGTAGGTCCCGGTCGCGGCGATGTTAATGCTGACTTGCTTGTAACCCGTCATCTTCCCGCCAGAAAAGGGGAGTCCGCTGCCGGTGACGGTGGTACTCAACGAAGCAGTCTGCGTGGTGTCGGCCAATTCATAGACCGTAGCCGGGTTGCTGCCGACCCGGACGCTGTAGAGCGCCGCATCCCATTGGGTTGGAACCCCTTCGTTGGTGGCAAAATTCCAGTTGAACGTGACCACATCGCCGGCGGTGGCAGAGAAGGTTTGCCAGATTGCCGAACCGTTCGTGACGTTCGAATAGTTGTTCGGCAAGGCCGTGTGGATTGCTCCGGAAGGCAGGTTCAGATCCGCCTCGATAGTGGCCACAGGGACGTCGGCATACGAGTTGACGCTTCCCGTACCGCTGGCGATGAGAGCCTGAGTGCTCCCCCCGGGTGGAATAACGTTGCCCTGAATGCCGACCGCAGAGGCCGCGCCAGCGACGTTCCAGCCGCTCAGGTTTGCGCTGAAAGCGCCGTTGACGATCGAGGCGGCTGCAAAAAGACAACCAGCTATCAGAACCAATACACCTGAGACAAACACGCTCCGCTTCTTCACGATTCCTCCTGTTCCAGAACTTTCTGCAAGTGCCGCTCCGGCCGCGGTCCCAACACGATGGTCGACCGGGCTTTCCATTTCAGCTGTTAAGTACTGTCTTTGGGTTACCCCGGGATCTCGATTTCAAACCCCAGGGTCTTTGAGTATACACCCAGCCGCCTTGCTTTTCCACTGAAAATTTGAGCGATTTAAGGCAATTTCTTGGCCGAGGGTGTTGAGTTGCGGCCGGTGGAGGGAGGCGCCGGGCGGCAGGCCCTACAATGAAATCATCTTGCTCGAACGCGTGGTCCAGACCATCGAGCGTCACCGCATGTTCGCCGCCGGCGACCGTGTCGCCGTTGCCGTCTCCGGCGGCGCTGATTCCGTCTGCCTGCTGCACGTCCTGCTCGACCTCGCGCCCCGCTGGGACCTGGCGCTCAGCGTCCTGCACGTGAACCACAATTTGCGCGGCGAGGAATCGCGGGGCGATGCCGCGTTCGTTGGCGCGCTGGCGGCGAAGTTGGGGCTGCCTTTGACGTTGCACGATCTGGATCTCTCCGCCACGCCCGGGAACCTGGAGCAGTCCGCCCGCAACGCCCGCCTGGCCTTCTTCCACGACCACCTCGCCAGCGGACTCGCCACCCGTGTCGCGCTCGGGCACACACGCTCCGACCAGGCCGAAACCGTCCTCTTCCGTTTTCTGCGCGGCTCTGGGGCTACCGGGCTTGCGGCGATCCGCCCCGTCACACCGCGCGGCATCGTCCGCCCGCTGATCGAGATCGACCGCCCCGAGATCCTAGCCTTCCTCCGTGACCGCGGCATCCCCTGGCGCGAAGACGCCACCAACGCCACCCTCGATTTCGCCCGCAACCGCATACGCCACCAACTGCTCCCCCAACTGGCCCGCGAGTGGAACCCCGCCCTGGCCGAAACCCTGGCCCACACCGCCGATCTCTCGCTCGCCGAAGAAGCCTATTGGCAGGCCGAGATCGACCGCCTCGCCGGCCTGCACTTTACCCGCCGCGCCGGCGCCATACTCATGTCCGCCGCCACTCTCGCCGCCCTCCCCCTGGCCGCCGCCCGCCGCCTGGTCCGCCACGCCATTTACCTGGCGAGCGACGGCCACACGTCCGGCGACTTCCGCCACATCGCCAGGGTCCTCGAACTCGCCGCGCGGCCCCAGGGCACGGGACGCACCCAGCTCCCTGGGATCGAAGTCCGCCGCTCATTCGATTGGCTTTGTTTCGCATCTGCCGCGCCAGCCGTGGCATACTCCGTGCGCCCCGCCGTGCCGGGAATCACCCTAGTACCTGGCACCGATTTGGCGATTTCCCTGGAACTGCTTGAAAACTCGGAGACTACCCGATTCCCGGATAACGTATATAATGGTGAGGTGGGTTGTCTCGACTGGAATCGGCTGTCCGGTCCTCTGGAATTGCGGAACTGGCGGCCGGGAGACCAGTACCAACCCGTTGGGATCCCCACCGCGAAAAAGATCAAGACGCTCTTCCAGCAGGCACGTATCCCGGTCTGGGAGCGAGCGCAGTGGCCGGTCCTGACGGATGCGGAATCCATCGTCTGGGCTCGCCGGTTTGGGACCGCCGCGGCGGTAACAGCCGGTATCGGGAGCTCGAGGGTTCTGGCCGTCGGCGAAGTGGAAGTCCGGTGATGATGGAGTATTGGAATCGCGATCGCATCGGGCGGCGTCTATGGAAATAGCGACCGGTACGGAGGTTTCGTGAACTCGAACGTAAAGACATTAATCTTCTGGGTGGTTTTAATCTGTGTGGCGGTGCTGCTCTTTGCCGTCGTCCGCCAAGGCCAGGGGATCAAGGAAGACTCCATCAGCTTCACCCAGTTCCTGGAGAAGGTGAGGGGCGGCGAGGTGAAGGAAGTCACCATCGCGGATCGCGACGTGCATGGCGTCTACCAGAATCCCAACCAGGGATTCCACACCCAGGTGCCCGCCAACTACCCGGCGCTCTACGACCTGCTCAACGACAAGAAAGTCAACACGAATATCAAGGACACCTCATCCGGCGGCTGGGTTTCCATCCTGCTCAACGCATCCCCCTTCATCGTCCTGCTCGCCTTCTGGATCTTCATGATGCGCCAGATGCAGAGCGGCGGAAACAAGGCCCTGAGTTTCGGCAAGAGCCGCGCCCGGCTGCACTCCACGCAGCAGAAAAAGGTGACGTTCAAAGACGTGGCCGGCGTGGAAGAGGCCAAGGAAGAACTGCAGGAGATCATCGAATTCCTGCGCGAACCGCAGAAATTCCAGAAGCTCGGCGGACGCATACCCAAGGGCGTTCTCCTCATCGGGCCCCCCGGAACCGGCAAGACCCTGCTGGCGCGCGCCATCGCCGGCGAGGCCAGCGTGCCGTTCTTCTCCATCTCCGGCTCGGACTTCGTCGAGATGTTCGTCGGCGTGGGCGCCAGCCGTGTCCGCGACCTGTTTGAACAGGGCAAGAAGAACGCCCCGTGCATCATCTTCATCGATGAAATCGACGCGGTGGGCCGCCATCGCGGCGCCGGCCTGGGCGGTGGACACGACGAGCGCGAGCAGACCCTCAACCAGTTGCTGGTGGAAATGGATGGTTTCGAATCCAACGAAGGCGTGATTCTAGTGGCGGCCACCAACCGCCCGGACGTGCTTGATCCGGCCCTGCTCCGCCCCGGCCGCTTCGACCGCCGCGTGGTGGTGGGACGTCCCGACGTGCAGGGCCGCGAGGCCATCCTGCGCGTCCACACCAAGAAGATCCCGCTGGGCGACAACGTGGATCTCAGCGTCCTCGCCCGCGGCACACCCGGCCTGGCCGGCGCCGATCTGGCCAACCTGGTCAACGAATCCGCGCTCAACGCCGCCCGCCAGAATCGCAAAGTGGTCATGATGGTCGATTTCGAGCTCGCCAAAGACAAAATCCTGATGGGCGCCGAACGCAAGAGCATGGTGATGAGCGAGGCCGAAAAGCGCAACACGGCGTATCACGAAGCCGGACACGCCCTGGTGGCCGCCTGCCTGCCCAACGCCGACCCGCTGCACAAGGTCACCATCATCCCGCGCGGTATGGCGCTGGGCGTCACCATGCAGCTCCCCATCGACGATAAGCACTCCTACGACAAGGAGTACCTGCTCTCCCAGGTCGCCATCCTGATGGCCGGCCGCATCGCCGAAGAGAAGTTCATGCACCATATGACCACCGGCGCCGGCAACGATATCGAGCGCGCCACGGATCTGGCGCGCAAGATGGTCTGCGAGTGGGGCATGAGTGAGCTGGGGCCCATGAGCTACGGCAAGAAGGAAGAGCAGATCTTCCTGGGCCGCGAAATCGCCCAGCACCGCGACTATTCCGAAGACACCGCCATCCGCATCGATGCGCAGGTGAAGAAACTGGTGCAGGGCGGCTACGATACGGCCGAGGGCGTCATCGACCAGCACTCCGAAGCGCTGGTGACCATCGCCGAAATGCTGCTGGTCCGCGAGATCCTGGATGGCAATGAAGTCACCCAGTTGATCAAGGGCCAGACGCTGGCGCCGCAAGTGCCGAAAGAGACTCCCGGCGGAGGGGTCCAGCAGGTCATCCGGCCCGAGACCGGACGCCGCGTTCCGGGCCTCAACGAAGGTTCGCAGCCGGCGTGATCCCCGCCTTCCCGGTCGTGAGCGCTACGTGAACCCCATCTTGTGGGCCGAGCCTTTGCGCGGTCGCGCCCATACTTCGATGTTCTTGTGGTTTGGACTGAAGCGGGCGCGATCATAGACGAATCCCCGGAAGCGATGGCAGCGGTTTAGAATCGTTAAGAGTTCCATGGCGCAGAAACGAGCGGCGGCGAAAACCTCTACCATAAACCGCGCCCCCCTTGCCTTGTCTTCCCTCCTGGAGCGGTACACGCGGCCACAAATTCCGCTGACGAGGCTTCAGGGAATAGCATGGTAAGGAATGACGGAAATGAGATGGAAGGCTTACACAATTATGGCTGTCACAATCAGAGCTGCCACGATTCTTTCAATCGCCGGTATTTTGTCTCGAAATACGGCAATGGCGCAAAGTCCCTCGGAGAATTTGGCGCGCTGCCAAGGCTTCAAGGCAGAAGTTGTTGTCCTTAGCGCCTGCACTGCGTTGATCCAGTCCGGCAAGGAGCCGGCAGAAATCCTGGCAAAGGCATTCTACTATCGCGGACATTACCACTACGAAAAGCGCAACTATACCCTGGCTATCCAGGACTTCGGCCAGGCCATCAAGCTAGATTCGAATGACACAGTAGTTCTTTCCGAGCGCGGAAACGCCTACAACCACAAAGGCGAATACGACTTCGCCATCCAGGACTTCAATCAAGTCATTAAGCTTCAGCCGAATGACGGGTGGGCCTTCTACGAGCGCGGCATCGCCTACAGAAATAGGAGCGAATACGATCGCGCCCTCCAGGACTTCGATCGGGCGATCAAGTTAAGTTCGAATCAAAACCTGGCCACCTGGGTTTTCTTCTACCGCGGCCTCATCTACGGCGCTAGAGGCGAAAATGCTCGTGCCATCCAGGACTTGAAGCAGGCCCTCAAGCCAGGTTTACTCTTCAATCTAGATGCATTCGACCACGCTATTCAGGACCTCGATCAGGCTGTCAAGATTGATCCGAATAATGCGGTGGCATTCGTCGATCGCGGCGCCGCCTACCGCGAAAAAGGCGAATACACACGTGCCATCCAGGACTTCAGTCAAGCCATCAAGCTCGACCCAAATTATGAAGAGGCCTTCCTCTACCGCATCGGTGCCTACGAGAGTAAGGGGGAATACGAACGCGCTATTCAGGATTACGATCACATCATCAAGCTTGATCCGGACCCCCACGCTCTCTTCTACCGCGGCCAAGACTATTACTACAACAACCAATACGACCGCGCCATTCAGGATTTCGATCAGGTCATCAAACTCAAGCTCAATCCAGGATATGCCGAGGCCTTCTTTTACCGCGGTCTCGCCTATGCTGCCAAACGCCAGTACGACAGGGCCATTCAGGACTTTGCCCACGCCGGCACGCCTTCCGACCTAAAAGGCGAGTATGACCGCGTTATCCAGGCGTACGATCAATACATCAGGCTCCATCCCAATGACGCCGTGGCATTCTACAAGCGCGGCCGTATCTACAACCTAAAGGGGGAGGGCCAACGCCGCCATACCATCGAGAACTTCGATCAGGCCATCAAACTCCACCCGAATTACGCCGAAGCGTTTTACTCCCGCGCCCTGGCCTATAAGGAAATGGGCGAATATGATCGCGCCCTCCAGGACTACGATCAATTCGTCAAGCTCAAACCAAAAGACGCTCAGGCCGTTTTCGCCCGCGGCCTTGCCTACGCCCAAAAAGGCGATGTCGACCACGCCGCCCAGGACTACGAAAAGGCCATCCAGCTTGAGCCGGCATACTCGTACCGTATCCAGGAGTTCGATGAGGCCATCAAACGCAATTCCAACGACGCTAAGGCCTCCTTCTATCATGGTCTCGCCCAACTCAACGAGCGCGAATACGACAGCGCCATTCTGGACTTTGATCAGGCCATCAAGCTCGATCCAAACTACGCTACGGCTTTTTACAACCGCGGCCTCGCCTATGACGGTAAGTACTACGAGCACATTACGGCGCCATCGCAGCCCTCCGAGGCACTCAAAGACCATGCCATCCAGGACTTCGATCAGGCGATCAAGCTCAATCCGAATTACGCCGCAGCCCTCCGCCACCGCGGCGAAGCTTACTACTCCAAGGGCCAATACGATCGCGCCATCCAGGACTTCGACCAGGCGATCAAGCTGGATTCCAATGACACAGCGGCCCTTTTCGAGCGCGGGAACGCTTACGTCAAAAAAGGCGAATACGACCATGCCATCCAGGATTACGATCGGCTTATCAGACTCGAACCAAGTAACACCCAAGCGTTCTACCATCGCGGCAATGCCCATTTCGCAAGACTTCAATACGACCGCGCCATCCCGGACTACGACCAGGCCATCAAGCTAGGTTCAACGAGGCACGACTTAATTTTGGGAGTCGAACCGGTCGGCTACCTCCGTGGCATGGCCTACAAGAATATCGGCCAGGACGACAGTGCCATGCCGGAATTCGATGCCGAACCAAGTTATTTTGCCACGGAGCACTTGGACCGCACCATCCACGATTGCGACCAGGCCATCCAGCTCCATCCAAATGATGCCTATGTCTTCTTCTACCGTGGCAATGCCTACAGCGCAAAAGGCAAATACAATCAAGCCATCCAGGATTACGAGCGAACCATCAAGCTCAAGCCGAACTACGCCCCGGCCTTCTACAATCGCGGCATAGCCTACGGCGCAACCGGGCAATCCGATCGCGCGCTCCAGGACTACAGTCAGGCTTTGCGGCTCAAGCCGAATTATGGTCCGGCGTTCTTTTACCTAGGTCTCGCCTACTACAACCTGAACCTGTACGATCGTGCCATCCAGAGCTTTGATCAAGCCATCCGATTCAATCTGAGTTACGCCCAGGTCTTCTTCCACCGCGGGATGGCTTATAAGAGAAAGGGTCAGCAGGACCGCGCCATCCAGGATTTCGATCAGGCCATCAAGCTCAAGCCGGACTATACCCCGGCCTTCTACAATCGCGGCATCGCTTACACCGACAACGGTCAAGCCGGCCGCGCCATCCAGGACTTTGACCAAGTCATCGAAGAGCTTCATTGGGAAAACGCCGAGGTTTTCTATAAGCGCGGCTTCGCCAAACAGAAGAACGGCGATAAAGCCGGAGCAGACGCCGATATCGCCAAGGCGAAACGACGCGATCCCACGATCGAGGGAACCAAGCCCGGCTGCTCGTGCGAGCTAAATCCGGAAGATGCCGATCGCTTGGTGCATGACGGCGTGGTCCATAAAAGCGACGGCCAGGATGACTTCGCCATCGCGGATTACGATCAGGCCATCAAACTCAATCCCAATCTCGCCCTGGCTTTCTACAATCGCGGCCTCTTTTATGCTGACAAAGACCAGGACGATCATGCCATCCAGGATTACGATCAGGCCATCCAGCTCGATCCGAATCTGGTGGATGCCTTCTTGTTCCGTGGCCTCTCCTATGCCAAAAAGCGTGAATACGATCGCGCCATCCACGACTACGATCAGCTCATCAAGTTCAACCCGAATGACCTTCTCGCCTTCTACAATCGCGGCCTTGCGAAGCACAAGCAGGGCGATACGACCGGAGCCGATGCAGACATTACCCGGGCGAAAGAACTCGATCTCAAAGTGGATCACTGAGCGAAAGTCAAGTCGCCCTAAAAAGGCCAAATAATGCCAAAAGCCGATCAGCAGGGGGAGCAGTTTACAGTTGGTAGTAAGTGCACAGGATGGGGTTCACGTAGCGCTCACTTCCCGGTCTACCTGTTCGATATCGACGGCACGCTGCTGGACAGCGCCGAGGACATTTGCGGCGCCATCCAGCAGGTGCTCGACGTCACCCCGTCCCGGCCCGTGACATATGACTATCTCAAGAGCTACATCGGCCGCCATCTTTTCGATCTATTCGCCGAGGTGATGCCCGATCCCACGCAGGAGCGGATGGACGAGCTGCTGCAGCAATACCGCACCCTCTATCTCGCCCGCGGCCACAGCCGGACTACCATCTACCCCGGAGTGGTCGAAGGTCTCGCCGCGCTCGGCGGCCGCAAGGGTACCGCCACCACCAAAGGCAGCCCCACCACGCGCGCCATCCTCGAACAATTCGGCCTGATCCAGTACTTCGACCACGTGCAGGGCACCGATGGCTTCCCCAGCAAGCCCGCGCCGGACGTCGTATTCAGAGCCCTGGCCGCCATGGGCGCCCGGCCCGAAGACTGTCTGTTCGTGGGCGATTCCGCCGCCGACATGGAAGCCGGCCACCGCGCCGGAGTGAAGACCTGCGCCGTCACCTACGGTTACGGCAAGCGCGAAGAACTCGCCCAATTCACCCCGGACTACTGGATCGACGACCTGCGCGAACTGGCCAACCGGCGGGAAATCGCTCCCTAACGCGCCCGCAAGCGGGCGTTGGCAGGCTGAAGCCCGCCCCACCAATGCAGGCAAACGACTGGCCCGTGGTGGCGCAGGCGGTTCCGCCTGCGGGTCGCGTGCCGTTTGAAACCTTCGCTCCGCTGCCACGGTAAGTATGATGGAGACGGGAATGGAACTTCTCGAGCGATTCGCCGGCGGTGAGATCGAGGCGTTCGAGACGCTGTTCCAAAGTCATCAGGCCGATGTCTACCGCTGGGTGGTTTGTCTGGTCCGTGACCCAGCCGCCGCCGAAGACCTGACGCTGGAGGCCTTCTGGCGGATCTACCGGGCGCACGCGCGCTTCGATCCGGCGCGTTGTTTCGGCGCATGGGCGCGCCGCATCGCCACCAACCTGGCAATGGAGCATCTGCGCAAAGCCGGGCGGGCAGTCATGGTGGGCGAAGAAATGCTGGAAGCGCAGCCATGCCCTCCCGCCCCGGATTCCGCCGTGCTCGCCGATACGCGGGCCGCACTCCGCCGCGCCTTCGCCAGCTTACCGGTGAAGCTTGAAGCCGTTGCGGCGTTGGTGCTGCTCGAACAGCAGCCATACACCGAGGTCGCCTCCGCTCTCGGCATCAGTGTGGAGGCCGTGAAGTCGCGCGAGTTCCGCGCCGTCAGACTGCTCCGCAAGGAACTGAAAGAAATGGGTGTCGAACTATGAACGATCATGACAGAGAGAAGCTGGCCGCGCTGCTCAAAAGCGCTCTGCCACCCATGAGGGACCGTGCGTTGCCGGGCGACCTGTGGCCAAAGATGCTGCGCCGCCTGGATCGCCGGCCGGTGCGGTTCGCCTGGTTCGATTTCGCCCTCGCCGGCATGGCCGCCGCCGGATTCATCGCCTTCCCGTCTGTGATTCCGTGGATATTGTTCCAGTTTTGAAAGGAGAAATACTATGACGACTCATCCGTACCTGCGCGCCTACATGGCGGGAGTGACCGTTCCCTCGATCGTCCTGCTGTTCGCATTCGCGGTCTTCTTGGTGGTCCGGCTCGCCTGCAACCCGGATTTCCCGATCGAGCGTGTTCTGGTATTCCCGCTGGCCCTGGTGCCGGCGCTTTGGGGCGCCTGGAACATGGTCTACTTGGCGATGCACAAACGGCGATATATGCCGTTGGGCTGTCACGGCGGGCTGGTGCCGCTGTTTCTGGTTCCTGGAGCGCTGTTGGTTGCCAGGGCTTTCGGTTTCGATTACATCCTGGCCGCAACCTGGCTTATTGTCCTCGTTGGGCTGCCGCTAGCCGTGATTGTGTACTATCTGGTCTGGAAGTATGTGGTGGGTTTCCTCAACGAGCTGCTGGGCATCGCTTAGGACGCCCCCCTCACTTCACTACCGGCAGCACCACCGCGCTGCCCCGGTACACCCGTTGCGTGGCCTTCACATAATCCGCCGCGCGCGCCTCGAATATGTTCGGCAGAAACTTCTGCGGGTTGCGGTCGTACACCGGGAACCACGTGCTCTGCACCTGCACCATGATGCGGTGCCCCTTCAGGAACGCGTGTGCGTTGGTGTGCAGATCGATCGAGTATTTCAGCGGCTTGCCCGCCGGCACCGCCTCCGGTTTCTCGAAACTATTGCGGAACCGCGCCCGCAGAATCTCGTCCGCGATCATCAACTCGTATCCCGGCAGTTCCTTCGCGTCGTCCGGATACACGTCGATCAGTTTCACCACCCAGTCGCTATCCGTCCCGCTGGTCGACGCCACCAGTTCCGTCCCGATGCCGCCCGCCACCCGCAAGTCTTCCGTCAGCGGCTCCGTTCGCCACGCCAGCACGTCCGGGCGGTGCTCCACGAAGCGCTGATCCTCGACCAGCCACACGCGCCACTCCGGACCCGGATAGGTCGGCGGCACCGGCCGCGGACGGTACGGCACCGGGTTCGCCGGGTCGCTCACGTACTCATCGAATCCACTCCCGCCGGGAGCGTCGAACGCCAACCTCCGGCCCTGGTGGAAGTACAACCGGCGCGCCTCCACCCCTTGCTTCAGCGGCCACGCTTCATGCTCTTTCCACTGGTTGGCCCCGGTCTCGAACACCGTCGCCTCGGCCAGTTTCCATTCGCCCTGTCCCCGGAGCCAGTGATCGAACCACGGCTGAAGAATCTTCTCCCGGTAATACGCTGCCGTATCGCCGCCGAAATCGATCGCGCCGAGTTTCTTCCCGTTCCCTTCCCAGCCGCCGTGGTTCCAAGGGCCCGCCACGAAATAGTTGCGCCGCTGGGTGTCGTGCCGCTCCATCAGTTCGTAGATCTTCTGCGGCCCGTAAAAATCCTCCTGGTCCCACCACCCGGCCACGTGGACGATGGGCAGCTTCACGGTGTTCAAGTAGGGGGCAAATGCCTGCCGCTGCCAGAAAGCGTCGTAATTGGGATGACGCGTGAAGTCGGTCCACGTCGGCACCTTCCCGTGAAAATACTTCGCGTCCGCATTCGACAGCGCGCCGAGGCCGAGGTACCAGTCGTAGGTATCCGCCCGGTCGAACTGAAACTGGTAATTCTCGGTGGCCGACGTCTCCAGCATGGCCGAATACTCGAAGCCGTAGCTCAGGCGGAAGGCCCCGTTGTGATGGAAATCGTCGCCCAGGAACTGGTCCGCCGGCGAGGCCTGCTCGATGGCCGCCTTTAGCGCCGGGTGCGGGTTCAGCGCCGCCATCACGGCCGTCCACCCGTCGTAGGAGGTCCCCACGATTCCCGCCCGCCCGTTGTTGTTCGGCACGTTCTTCACCAGCCACTCCACCGTGTCCCAGGCGTCCGTGGTTTCGTCCACCCCGCCAGCGTCCTTCGGGTCGTGCGGCGGCCGCAGCATGACGAACTTGCCCTCGCTCTGGAATCTCCCGCGGATGTTCTGCGAAACGAAGATGCAGTTCTCGCTGCGCCATTGCTGTTCCGCCGGCAGCCCCATCTCCACCGCCGCTTTCCCCGGCACTCCGTACGGTGTGCGGTCGATCAGAAACGGTAGCGGTTCCTTGGCGTCGCGCGGGGTGAGCAGCACGGTCTGGAGCCGTACGCCGTCCCGCATCGGGATCATGACTTCCTGAAAGTCGACGAATACCCGGGCGTCGCCGCCCTGCCCGATCAGCAGGGCGGCGCCCGCCAGCCCGCCGAATAAAATGGCCCGTTTCATTCCCGCAACCTCCCGCCGTTTCCGATGATACATCGTGGCGGACAAAACCCGAGGACAGACAGGACTGCCAGCGAATTTCCGGCAAAGAGCGCCGGAAATCCATGGCAGTCTTGTCAGTCCCCGGGGGAACACCCCACTGACGCGAGCACCGCTGCTATCATCTGGTATATCGAGACTGGAGGTTGCATGGCGGACGAACTCAATCGGCGTAACTTTCTCAAGGCGGCCGCGATCGCGGCGGGCCCGGCCGTGATGACGGCTCAGGGCGCCAATGAAAAGGTGAATATCGGCTGGATCGGCGTCGGCACGCGTGGCTACGCCGGCCTCGACTGGCTGCACACCGCGGCGGCGAATGAGGTCCAGATCACGGCCATCTGCGATACCTACCAGGGCTACATCGCCCGCGCCCAGGACCGCATGCAGACCGTTTGGGGCAACAAGCCCAAGACCTTCGGCGATTACCGCGAACTGCTGGCCGATAAGTCGATCGACGCGGTCTATATCATGACGCCGGAGCACCTGCACCACGATATGACCATCGCGGCGCTCCAGGCCGGCAAACACGTCTACATCGAAAAACCCCTGGCCCACACCATCGAAGAGGGCTTCGACATCGTCAAGGCCTGGCAGCAATCCGGGAAAATCGTTCAGGTCGGCACCCAGAACCGCAGTTCCACGCTCTACAAGAAAGCCAAGGAACTTGTCCAACAAGGTATGGTGGGCGACGTGCATTTTGTGCGTGCCTTCTGGTATCGCAACGGGCTGCCCAACGAGCCATCCTGGCGCTACGCGATTCCCCCGGAGGCTACTCCGCGGAATACCGATTGGAATCGCTTCCTGGGCACCGCGCCCGCGCGGGAGTGGGATCCCCACCGCTACTTCCAGTGGCGGCTCTATTGGGATTACTCGGGCGGCATCTCCACCGACCTGTTGGTGCATCAGACCGACATCGTCAACTTCATGCTCGCCAAGACCGTGCCGAAGAGTTGCATGGCGAGCGGCGGCATCTACCGCTGGACCGATCCGGCCGATGACCGCGACGTGCCCGATTGCCTGAGCGCGGTCTACGACTATTCCGACAAACTGCAGATCAACTACAGTTGCTATCTGGGCAATGAGTTTTTCGGTTACGGCGAGGAGATCTTCGGCAACGAAGGTACCCTGCGGGTGATGAACCGGCAGGATCTGTACTTCGAGCCGGAATCCTACAATGCGCGGCGCCCCAACGCGCCGAACCGCGCGCCGGAGGCCATCAAGTCGCGTGCGGCCATCCATATCAATGGACCGCAGGAGTACAAGGAATCCGACGGCGCAATCAATCACTTCCGCAACTTCATCATGAGCCTACTCGGCAAGGAGCAACCCATCGCGCCGCCGCCCATCGGCCAGCAGGCCGCCATCAGCGGCCACATGGCCACGCTCTCCTTGAAGAATCAGAAGAAGGCCATTTGGGACGAGGCCGCGCAGAAGGTCCGCTTCGCGTAGGTGGGACAGACGATCGGTTTTTGTCGTCTGTCGAGCAGTTGTGGTTGAGCCACGGTTGACAGACCACGCAAGGCGATGGTCTGTCCTACGCTACTCTGAAAGTTGATCCCCTATCTCACTCCCGAACGCCGCGCGCGCCTGGAGGTGTTGCGGCCCACGGTCCGCTATCTGAGCGGGACGGAGGTGCACGTCTACGCCCTGGCGATTTCGGCCAGCGTGCTGCTTTCCTTTTTCCCCTTCTGTAATGTAATGCTGTCCTTTTGCCGCAATGTGCTGCATTCGCGGGCGGCGGAGGATGCCATCTATCTGGCGCTCAACGACTATTTCCCCGGCGAACTGGCCGGCTTCCTGAAACACAACCTGGCTCTCGAAGGGCGGCTTCACCTTACCAGCATGGTGCTGTTGCTGTTCACCGCCAACGGCATCTTCGAGCCGCTGGAAGTGGCGCTCAACCGCGCCTGGGGCGAGGTGAAGAATCGCTCCTACCTGAAGAACCAACTGGTGGCGCTGGGCATGATCTTCCTTTGCGGAGCGCTGGCGCTGCTTTCCCTGATGCTGACCGCGGCCAACAAGCTATGGATCCCGACGTGGCAGTGGCTGGGCGGCGTGCAGTGGTGGCTGAACCTGCTGATGTTCAAGCTGGCCGCCGTGCCGATCTCGATTCTGGCGCTCTTCCTGGTCTACTGGCTGCTGCCCAACCGCAAGATTCCGCCGGCTCGCGTGGCGCCGGCGGCCGTCTTCGTGGGGCTGATTCTGGAAGCCCTGAAATACGTGAACCTGGCCATCGCGCCGTTTCTCCAGGCGAAGCTGGAGCACGAGTACTCCATCTTCCGCCACTCGGTGGCGATCCTGCTGTGGAGCTTCATCGCCGCCATGGTGGTTTTGGCCGGCGCCGAATGGACCGCGCGCCCCAGGCCGGAAGATCCGCTATTGTAGTGGTCATGAAGAACTGGGCAGGCATCGCGCAGGCCAACGGCCTCAAGCTTTCCGCCGGGGAACTGGATCGCATCGTGGGGCCGCTGGCCGCGCTCGAAGAGACGTTCCGTCCCTTAGTGAAACAATTGACGCCCGGTCTGGAGCCCGACCTCGAGCTCCACCTCGATGGAGGGGGCGAATGACCATAGGGGAGGCCGCCGAGGGGCTCCGCGCGCGCCGGTTCTCCGCCGTGGAACTGGCCACGGCCGCCATATCGCGCATCGACCGGCACAACCCGGCCCTGCGGGCATTCATCACCGTAACCGCCGGGCAGGCGATGGAACAGGCGCGGCAGGCCGACCGCGAGCTCGCCTTAGGCAAAGACCGCGGACCGCTGCACGGCATTCCGGTGGCGCTCAAGGATCTGTTTGCCACCAAGGGAGTGCGCACCACGGCGGGCTCCAGGGTCCACGAACACTTTGTGCCCGAGATCGACGCCACCGTGGTGGAGAAACTGCTGGCGGCGGGCGCGGTACTCGTGGGCAAGCTCAATATGCACGAACTGGCCTACGGGATTACGTCGGCCAATCCGCACTTCGGCGCGGTGTGCAATCCATGGAACGCCGAGCACAGTCCGGGCGGGTCGAGCGGCGGAGCGGGCGCGGCGGTGGCGGCGCGGATGGTCTGTATGGCGATGGGCACCGATACCGGAGGCTCGATTCGCATCCCCGCGTCGTTCTGCGGGACGGTGGGACTCAAGCCCACGTATGGGCGCGTCAGCCGCTACGGCGTGCTGCCGCTGGGATTCAGCCTGGACCATGTGGGTCCGCTGGCGCGCTCGGTGCGCGACGCCGCGATGGCCTTGAACGCGATCGCCGGCCACGATCCGCTCGACCCCACTTCTTCGCGCCGCCCGGTGGTGGATTACGTGCCGGACGAGGATTGCTCCATCCGCGGGGTGCGCATCGGTTTTCCCGACAGCTTCTTCTTCGAGCACCTGGACCGGGACGTGGAATCGGCGGTGCGCGGCGCCATGGCGCGCGCCGAATCGCTGGGCGCGGAGATGCGGCCGGTGCGGTTGCCGGATATGGAAGCGTTGAACGCGGTCGCGCGCATTGTGCTGCTGTGCGAGGCATCGGCGGTAGCCGAGTCGTATCCCCAAGACCGGAGCCTCTACGGCGCGGACGTCCGGGCGCTGCTCGACCAGGGGCGGCTGGTGCCGGCCACGGATTACATCAATGCGCAGCGTTTGCGCCGCCGGATGCGCCGCGAGTTTGACCAGGTGTGGAAGGAAGTGGATTGCGTGGTCACGCCGGCCACGCCCATCTCCGCGCCGCGCGCCGGCGATACCACGGTCCGCCTGGGCGGCCGCGACGAGGATGTGCGCCTGGCCGCGACGCGCCTGGTGCGGGGTGTGAACGCGCTCGGCTACCCCGCGCTCTGCCTGCCATGCGGATTGAGTAGCGCGGGTCTGCCGGTAGGGCTCCAAATCATCGGTCCCGCGTTTGAGGAAGCGCTGCTGTTGCGCATCGGCGCGGCGCTGGAAGATGGCGGCGTGGGGATTCCGCCGTGCCCGCTGAGTGCTTAGCTCAGTATTGGGGCTAAGCCTGGGCTAAGCCGGAGGAACCGGAACCAGGGAAGATGTCTGTTCACCGCAGAGACGCAGAGATCGCGGAGATAGGCGCAGAGAAGACCAAGAACAGGGTGGCCGGAGGGAGCAAGATTCACGCGCTGGTGCGGGTGGCGCGCGGAGGGCGATAGCCCGACTCCTTACCTGGGGCTTGCTTCTCTGCGCTTGTCTCTGCGATCTCTACCGTCTCTCCGGTGAATAGGCTTTCTCGGAGTGTCACGGTTTTCCCGGCGTGAATCTCAACGCGGCGGAGTTGATGCAGTAGCGCAGGCCGGTGGGCGCGGGGCCGTCTTCGAAGACGTGGCCCAGGTGGGCGTCGCACTTGCTGCACAGCGCCTCGGTGCGGCGCATGCCGAGGCTCTTGTCGCTTTCCGTGCCGACGTTTTCTTCGGCGGCCGGCGCCCAGAAACTGGGCCAGCCGCTGCCACTCTCGAACTTCTCATCGCTGCGGAACAGGGCGTTGCCGCAACACACGCAGCGATACACGCCGGCTTCATGATGGTCCCAGTAGCGGCCGGTGAAAGCGTGTTCGGTGCCCTTCTTGCGCGCCACGGCATACTCTTCCGGCGTGAGTTCCTTCTGCCATTCGGCATCGGACTTGACGATCTTGTCCATGTGGATGGTTCCCCTCTGACTCCATTATCCATCCGTGGAGCGGCCTTTCAGGCTGCAACGCCGGCATCCTTGCCGACGTTCTTCGAAGAATGCCGGTGCGAATACCGGCATAGCAGGCGCGCGTACCCTCTGGGTCCGCCCGCGCCGCGGTGTTCGATCTAGCTGATCCACCGGGCCAACCCGAAAGCGGCGGCGGAAGCCAGTCCGCCGATGACCACCGTCTGGAGCCCGCCGCGGAACGGCGAAATCCCCGTCATTTTGGCCTTGACGTAGCCGAAAGCAAATAGCGCCAGCAACGTTACCGCAACCGAAACCAACAGGGCCGTCTGCAGACTGTCCAACAGCATGTAGGAGGAAAGCGGCACCATCCCGCCCAGAATGTAGGACACGGCGATCGTGATGGCGCTGTTGCGCGCGCGCAGCGGGTCCGGCGCTTCGAAGCCAAGTTCGAAACGCATCATGAAATCCACCCAGCGGTTCTGATCGGCGCTAATGGCATCCACCACCGGCCCGATATGTTCCTCGGTCATGCCGTAGCCGCGAAACACATCGGCCACCTCGTCGCGCTCTTTGTCCGGAATCTCGATCGTCTCGCGGAGTTCGCGGGCGCGTTCGCTTTCGTAGTGATCGCGGTCGGTGCGCGCGGCCAGATACCCGCCGAGGCCCATGGCGATGGATCCGGCGGCGATCTCGGCGAGTCCGGCGATGACCACCAGCTTGCTGGTGGCGGCCGCCGTCCCGGTGAGCCCGGCTGCCAGCGCGAAGGGAACGGTAAGACCATCGGCCATCCCGATGACGATATCGCGGACCGTGTCCGAGGCTTCGAAGTGCGATTCGACGTGCGTGTGCATGAAGTCCATATTCTCGCACGGGGGGAGTCGGCTGCCAGAGGCTGCGTTACACTGTTGGCGTGCCGCACACCGGAAAGCGCGGAACCGCCGGGACGCGCGTGGCTGAAGCCAAGCGCAACCAGGGGACCTCCAGCGAGGCGGTCCGCGACATCAACCGGCGGGTTGTCCTCAACCTGATTCGGACGCGGCAGCCGGTCTCGCGCGCCGACCTGGCACGGGCATCCGGCTTGCAGCGCAGCACCATCTCTTTGATCGTGGAACAATTGATCGCGGAGAATTGGGTTTTGGCGGGTCCCATGGGCCGTTTGCCGCGCGGCCGGAGGCCCACGTTCCTCCGCTTGAATGACGATCGCGTGATTATCGGCGTGGACATTCGTCCCGCGCAAACCACGGTGGCCCTGGCCGACGCCAACGGCAAGTTCACGTCGCAGGAAGTGATGGCCACCCCAGCCGATCCGAAGGTGGCGTTGAACCGGCTGATCGAATCCATCCAGCGAATCAAGAATTCCTGCCGCGGCAAGATGATAGAGGGCGTGGGCATCAGTCTGCCCGGCCGCTTCGATCGTACGGTGAACCGGTTGGTGTTCGCTCCCAATCTGAAATGGCCGGAAATCGACATTCGGAATCCGATCGTGGAGCGAACGGGCCTCGACGTGGAACTGGAGAACGCGGCCAACGCCTGCGTGCTGGCCGAGGTCTGGTTCGACCGCGTTCACGCCTGCCGCAACCTGGTGGTGATCACCGTCTCGGAAGGCATCGGCACCGGAATTCTGGCCAACGGGGCGCTGGTACGCGGTCTCAATGGGATGGCCGGGGAGTTCGGTCACGTTCCGGTGGATCCCGCGGGCCCGGCCTGCGGGTGCGGCAGCCGGGGTTGCTGGGAGGTGTTCGCTTCCAACCGCGCGGCTCTGCGATATTACGCGAAATCCGGCTCGGCGGATAGCGGCCTAGACTTCCGCGGCCTGATAAGCCGTGCCGATGAGGGTGACGGCAGGGCCGCTCAGGCGTTGGACACGATGGCTCGATACCTGGGCCGGGGAATGCGCATAATCGTGGCCGGACTGGCGCCGGAGCGTATCGTGGTAGTGGGCGAGCTGACGCGGTCCTGGCATCGATTCGGCGGCATCATGGAAGCTGAGATCCGGGCGCAGGTGCTCGCCGGGGGGCGTCCGCCGCTATTGGTTCCGGCATTCGAGGACGGCATGGCGCGTCTGCGCGGCACCGTGGCGCTGGTGCTGCAAAAGCACTTCAGCGTGTGAACTCAGTAACCCGCACTCGAGCGCCTTCTATTCCGCGCGTCTATCCGTTATAGTTGGAGTCCACGAATCTATGCCCCCCGTGAGAAAGGCCGAACCCTATCGGAACGCCACCCCGCCGGCTGCCAGGCGGGTGAAAAATCTCCTATCGCGGAACGGCAATGCGGCCATCGGAGGAAGAAGTTCGCCGCCGCTTAGCAAGGAGCATTCAACATGTCTTTCAAACTAACTTTGACCGCTCTTCTGATGACCGCTCTGGCGGCGCACGCGCAAACGCCGGCGTTCCAAGCCGTGACCGGGACCAGTGCCCGGCAAACAGCCACGCCGCCTCCTGCCGCCGCCACGCCGCGCCCGGCCATGCAACCAACGCCCGAAATGCTGGAGCGCCAGAGACTCACCCAGCAGGACCACCAGCGCCTGATGGATCTGCTGCACATGACCAGCATCCGGCGCGGCAGGGACGGCAGCAACAAGGAGTCGCCCTTCTACGCAAACTACGACGAGGCCAAGGCTAATCCGTTCCCGAAGCTGCCGGATCCATTGGTATTGAAGAACGGCAAACCGGTCAAGAAAGCGGCGGACTGGTGGAAGCTGCGCCGTCCGGAAATCGTGGAGGATTTTGATCGCGAGATCTATGGCCGGGTCCCGAAAGTCGTGCCTAAAGTGAGATGGGAAGTCGCCAGGACCACCAACGAAACGGTGGGCGAGGCGGCGGTGATCGTCAAACAACTGGTGGGCCATGTGGACAACTCGGCGCACCCGCGGATTACGGTGGACATACAGTTGGCGTTGACCACGCCGGCGAATGCCAGCGGTCCGGTGCCCGTGATCATGGAACTCGGCGGGGGCGGCGCACGCGGACCGCTGCCGGCGGGCGCCGCGGTTCCGGGCGGAGGCCGTGTTCCGGCTGGACCCACCTGGCAAGATCAGGTGCTGGCCAAGGGATGGGGCTACGCCATCCTCGGCACGGGCAGCATTCAGGCCGACAACGGCGCGGGTCTGGCGCAGGGGATCATCGGACTGGCCAACAAGGGTGAGCCCCGCAAGCTGGACGACTGGGGCGCCTTGCGCGCCTGGGCCTGGGGAGCCAGCCGCGCGCTGGATTACATGGTGACCGACAAAGCGGTGAACGCTAAACGGGTCGCCCTGGAGGGCCACTCGCGATGGGGCAAGGCCGCGCTGATCGCCATGGCCTACGACGAACGCTTCGCCAACGTTTTTGTGAGTTCTTCCGGCGAAGGCGGCGCCAAGTTGCACCGCCGCGATTGGGGCGAAGTCGTGGAGAACGTCGCCGGTACCGGCGAATATCACTGGATGGCCGGCAATTTCCTCAAGTACGCCGGACCGCTGAATTGGGGCGATCTGCCGGTGGATTCGCACGAACTGATCGCCCTGTGCGCGCCGCGTCCGGTCTTCATCAGCGCCGGCACCACCTCCGGCGACGGCTGGGCCGACGGCAGAGGCAGCTTCATGGCCGCGGCCGCCGCCGGGCCGGTCTACAAACTGCTGGGCAAGAAGGATATGGGGACCATCGAGTTCCCACCTATAGAAACGGCTCTCACCGATGGCGACGTGGCGTTTCGCCAGCACAGCGGCGGCCACACCCCGGGGCCGAATTGGCCGACCTTTCTTGCCTTCGCCGAACGGTACTTCAAGGCGCCGCCGCCGGCTGCCAGGCGATAGGCGTTTCAGTGAACTTCGGGCGAAAATGTCGCCGGAAGCCCGGGCCGAAGCCCGACGCCTCGCCGATCGGGACCTCCGAGAGATGCCGCTGCACGAGCTGCGCGCCGCACGCCCACCTGACGCAGCAGCAACTGGCGAAGACTCTTGAGATGACGCAGGCGGCCGTTTCGCAACTGGAGCAACGCACGGACATCTACCTCAGTACGCTCGAGAACTTCGTGGAAGCGATGGGCGGACGGCTGGAAATGTACGCCGTGTTTCCGGATGGAAAAGTGAAACTGGGTCTCGAACGGGAAGCATCATAGGCGCTAGAGCATAGTCGCTTTCCGTTGCTGTGGCCGAACAAAGCCGCCGTTGCGCAGGCGAAACCGCCTGCTCCACCATGTTGGGGTCGCTGTATGGCTTCTTGCAGGGGGCTTGGCCATTCGGCCTGGTCGAAGTTGTCTGGTCTGGGATCGCGCTGCACCGATGGTGGCTGGAACGGCGTGCTGCCAGATGACGTCCGCACACGCGGCATCGTCACGATCCCTTACCTCAGTGCCAGTACCGCGATTTCGGGATAGGCTACCAGGGCTCCGGAATCCGCGTCCAGCAGCGTGTGGTCGAACGGGAACGGCCCGCCGCTGAAATTGTGGACCCCACGGAAAACAATCCCGCTCGAATTCCTGGTTCTGATGCCGTACTGGAAAGGCGTGTTGGTCCCGGAGTTGTGATACATGAAGTAATTTACGAACTTCAGGCGCCTGCACCCATCCATCTCCATCGAAGCCGTGGCCTCGTCGCCCCCCACCTCTTCCGTCTGTATGGTGTAAAACGTCCAGTTGGCGACGTTTTTCAGAATGATCTCGACTTTCCGGTGGTGCTCCACCGACATCTGATACATGGTTCCCGGGGTCGAGGTATCCGTGATGACAAGGCCGGCGGTAGCCGACTCGCTCGGCGTCCAGATGCCCTTGAAGGTTCCGGCGCCGCCCCCGGTTATCCAGAGACCGTAGAGTAGCTCCGTTCCCGTCCTGGTTCGCGAAGTGTTGATGGTAACGTCGTCCATGAAAGAGCCGGTCCCAGCCATCCACTTCACCCCGACGGCGCCCGGGTTGTCGTTCTCGAGCGAGACCCCGATGCCGGAAACGATCGGCGCGGAACCTCCCGGCGCCAGGATCACCGGCTTGGGTTTGGAGGGGTCCGTGAACCCGGCAGTCGCGGGGAGAAGAATCAAACGGGTCTCCGCCGGTTGGAGCCCAACCAGCACCGTGTCCCGTCCCAGCGCAAGAGTGTCGGAGATCCGGTACGATCCCTGCGGGACGTAGATTGCCCGGTGCTCCGCGATGGCTTTCCGGAATGCGGCGGTATCGTCGGTCGTGCCGTCGCCTTTGGCGCCCAGTTCGATCGCGTTCACCCAGGAGGATTGCGGCGGCAACTCCGGAAAGTCCCTCGCCGGAATGGGAGTCATGGAAGAAAGCCGGACTCGTTCCACCACCGTATCCCGCTGGCGGGCCGGCTCCCTGGTGTTTGCAACATCGACGCGCAGGCCGTGAGAAAATGCGCGAATCGCGTACACTCCTTCGACGCCGGGGATCTTCAATCTGTCGGGCGGGATCCTGGAAAGGCCTCCCACGAACGGATTGAACTCCAGAAAGACGGGAACGCGCGCACATTCCACGTCGTCGACGTTGACCTGCGTTTTGGGATCGTAGTAGCGCGCAATCCATAGCGCGGCGCCCTTGATGTCTTCGAACCGCGAATCTTTCACGTAAAGCTTGTCGGTGGACTCCCCCGTCAGATGGCTCACCCTCACGGCCGGGATTCGGATTCCATACGGAACGTTCCGAAAGCGACAGCGGATCACCGTCATGCCGGCCTCATGAGTCTCGATGGCGACCGACCGCTGGCCCACGAATTCGGAGTCCAGTACCAGCGTTTGCCAGCCCGCCGCGGTGACCGCCGTCCGCACCGCGAACTCGCCTCCGAAGAAGCGGCAATCCTCGATTTCATGGCCGATTTCTTCGACGGCGCCCAGCGCCGAGCCGATTCGGAAATCCACGTGAGCGAGCGCCGAATGCTGGGCGAAATGCGCCCTCACCGCGATGGCGGCGGGATTCCCGTCCTCAATCTCCATATCGATATTGCTCAGTCCGGAATAAAGAGTGCCTTCGTTGCCGTCCACCACAGACTGTCCCGCCTCCCCGGGCTGGTGGGCGAAGTAGATCATGTACTTGCCCGTTCCGCTCTGGTATCCGGGGGTGTTTCTCGCCAGCACGAACACGGGTTTGCGCTTTCCGTAGCCGATCAGCCGGATGCCGCGCCACACGTATATGGTTTGGGACAGCCGGTAGCGCCCCTCCGGAACGAAAACAATCCCGGCGCCCGGGCGCTGGCCCTGCGCGCCGGCATTTCGTACTCTATCGATGGCCTGCTGGATAGCGATGGAATCGTCGCCGATCCCATCGGCGTGCACCCCGGAGCCGTCCTTGGCGAGGTAGACGGCTTTGTCGTCCCTGGGTGCTTGCGGATAGTAAGATGGCCTTTGTTCCTGGGCGGCGGCAGCCCGGTGCAACAGGAACAACGCGGCAACCAGCGTGCCGAAAGCTTTGGAAGTACGCGGGCGGTTCATAACCGATCCTATACCAGACCGCACATAGGCATGACAGAATGTGTTGGGCGGCAGTCTTATGCGCTGGTGGCCGGGAAAAAGGTAAGTCTATGAAAAGTTTTGGTGGACCTGGACGGGTTCGAACCGTCGACCTCTTCCATGCCATTTAAGAAATATCAATCACTTACGGACGTTTTTACCAGGAACAAAAGACTTAGCACGAGGCTGTGTGGACTCCGGTGGACGCCACGGGGCGACTCTTGGGCGTCTGGACTCCACGCGGACTCCAGGAATCCACGCCAGAAACGGCACGCGGCGTGCTCTCACGCGCGCGGTTGTAGGCGCCTTTCAAATGTTGTCTGCTGGGGCAGACAACATTTGATTTCCCTATAAGGATGATGCCCATGTGGAATGGCCGCCAGGCGCGAAGTCGGTGGTGACGTGCGCCTCGGGGGTATTCGGACGAGTCTCTGCAGATCGGCACAGGGGCGAACATAGCCCGTGTAGGTGCGCCAACATATCGCCGATCCCATTGTGCTGGATCTGGTGGCGCAATACCTCCGCAGAACGGTAGACGAAAACTGTCTCTACTCGACAGCGTCAGTTGGCATCAGCCTGGGCTGTCCGCTCTCGCCGGTGATGGCGGCGCTCTATCTGGAGCCGCTGGATCGCCGCATGGAGGCCACCGGTTTGATCTATGCCCGCTTCATGGACGATTGGGTGATTCTGGCCCCTACACGATGGAGCCTCCGGCGGGCCATTGTGGTGGTCAATGAGACGCTCCGGGAACTGCGCGTGGAGCAACACCCCGACAAGACGTTCATCGGACGGATTCAGCGGGGATTCACATTTCTCGGGTATTGGATTACAGCGAAAGGCGTGACGGGCGTCGCGCCTTCGGCTTGGGAAGGATTTCAAGAACGGGTTGTCCGGCTTTATGAGCAGGGTGCGCCGCAGGAGGAAACCAAGCGGCGCATTGGGCAATACGTTCGGCGCTGGAAGCGGTGGGTCGTTAGCGGGGTCGGCGATCGTGCCGGCCTTGGCGGTGGCGGGATGCGGTGGGCGGGGACACCGGTGGACCCGGAACGGGCGCCGCCCGCGCCGACCCAATGGATGAGCGGAGTGATCGGCTGCAACGGGAGTGCGCACGCGCCGGCGAGTGTGGGGGGGCGGTTTACTCTCTTGGGCGTCGGGTCTTCCGGGCAACTAAGAGAGTGAGGCCGGTCATGGCCAGTGCCCAGGTGGCGGGCTCGGGAGTGCCGGAAGTGAGGAAGGCGGGATCCAGAGCGACGGCGTCCCCCGACCGATCGTACCTGTAAGCGTTCTCGTCGGCCCAGAAAATCGGGCCCCCATCGAAGACCGATCCTGGCTCGATAAAGTAGAGTCGTAGCTGCGACGTGTATACCGGGGGGGAGACACCGGGCACGGGCATGAACAGCTCTATCTCGTACTTGTCTTCGGCAACGAGGAGGTTAGCGGAGCTCCCGCCGGGGGGAACAATCGACTCAAGGAGGATAAATCCGAATGTGTAGTGGAAGGGGCCATAGAGCCCACCAGCATCGGATGTGGTGGACACGTCAGCCGCGGGAAGAATGGCGAACTGAGAAAGTTTGGTGGGGAGGGTGGACTCGTCAATCGAAAATGTGCCGGAGAATGTGCCGCCCGGGTAATCGAATGTGCCCCCCGCGGTGCTGAGTCCGATAGCCTGAACGATGATAAAGTTGGCAATCGTGCCGCCGCTCGCGGGGCGGGCGGAGAGAGACAGTAACGCCAAGGAGGCTGGAAGTAGCAGAAGTCGTCGAATCATGATTGGATCTCCTTCCCGGCGGGGTGTCCTGGATGTTCACCAAGGCTGAGAGCGATTATACATCTAATCGGTAATTTGGAGCCGTTTATCTTTGATGCGAGTTGCGTTTTTCCCTCCCGGATCCGTCTTCGCCCCCGCAAGGCGGCAGTTGTCGCCCTGCCGGAAATAGGCAAAGCCGAGAAGTCCTGCCTTTTCAACGCGTTCCACAAACACCTCTCCGACCCTCATTTCCTTGGCCGCATAATTTCGCCGCTCCCATCGCCTCTCTTTACGCGCTCGCCACCGTCAGCCCACCGATTCGCCGGACCATGTTCCCGAACAACCGCCGTGTGAGATAGCTCTCGGCCAGCATCAGACAGTAGTATCGGGCGTGCTTGATTAGGCGACCGCCGGTCTTGACCAACCGCTGCTGTAAGCTCGTCAGCGACCAGTTGTCGATCCGCTTCGGCAGCACCAAGCGCCGCCAAAGATTACCCGGGTTGTACGCGAGCACACTCAGCCAAAGCCGCACCTCGTTGGAGCGGAACCGATGGCAACTCAGCCGCGTCATTTTGACCGCCTGCTTGCCTTCCTTGATCCATTGTTCCGCTGTTCCCCGCTTGTTGTAGAACCGCACTACCGCTCGGCTGATCACGGGCATGCCATCGTCGTCGCGCCGGTCCAATCGCCGAAGGCTCCAGCAGCGGCCAGTCTCGATGTTCTGCAGGAAGCTGTACCGCGTGCCACTCCGCGCGTTTGTCTCAACGGGGTTGCCGCCGTCTTCCTGGAGCAGCCAGATCGCCTTCAGGTGGCCCTTCCGGCCGTAGGCGGGTTTCACATAGCCACTTTCGATAAGTCGCTTTGCGGCTTCGAGCGAGCGAAAGCCCAGAGAGGTACCGTCAGCCGCGTAGATCGGGATCTGTTCGCGCTTGGGAGACACTTTGGTTGTTTGGATCGAAGGGAAGGAGTTTATTGAGAGTCCCGTCTCTCGGGCCAGACCGCAGCTTACATCCATTGAATATCAGGCCCGGAATTCAGTCGTCAACAGTAAAGTTGGACGGCCACGGAGAAGTCGCGGGCGTTGGG